>Ga0209006_10000029_pt1 | contig 141488 bp, 122 predicted proteins | sample JacPin_JW_Ref_O2_FD_188567 | JGI IMG/M metagenome (GOLD analysis project Ga0209006, IMG submission 188567) | Forest soil microbial communities from Algoma, Ontario, Canada - Jack Pine, Ontario site 1_JW_Ref_O2 (SPAdes) (version 2) | ecosystem: Environmental > Terrestrial > Soil > Boreal... | reverse complement strand
CCTCCTATTTGGCCTTGCTCCACGCGGGGTTTGCCGTGCCCCGGATGTTGCCATCCGGGCGGTGGGCTCTTACCCCACCTTTTCACCCTTACCAAATGAGCTGGACCGAAACAGGCGGGCCGTTGGTTTCCCGCAGGCCTGCCGCCGAGGTCTTCGCCTCACCGGCGGTTTCATTTTCTGTGGCACTTTCCGTGGCCGCGCATTCATTCTGCAATGAAGGCGCACCCCCCTGGCGTTACCAGGCGCGTCGCCCTTAACCCAGCAGCTTTTGAAGGCCGCAGGGAGTGGTCCGATGCTCTTGCGAGCTGAGGACCATGGGAGTCCGGACTTTCCTCCCGTTTGCTTCGCTTGCGAGAAGCAAACCGGCGATCATCCGACTCACCCGCTGGTTGGATTATAGCGCAGTCGATGTGTGTCCGAACGGGATGTTACACTTCCTGTACGAGACGATGGAGATGAATGCCCCGGCACCGGAAATCGATCTTTGGGAGTCTGCGTTTCTTGAAGAGATAGAGGAAATGGACGGGCAGGGCTTGCGACTGGTGGTCGCCGAGGCAAAGGCCAGCCCTGTGGCAAAACAAATAAAAATCGGCGGTGTGGATCTAGGAGAGGGCTATCCGGTCCGCGAGACCGGGCGCAAGGTTGAGATCACATGGGCCGGTTACGTCGCGTACGGTGTGCGAAACGAAAGTTACTGTACTTTGACGCCCGAGGAGGAGATAGCAGCCGGAAAGAAGTTCCGTATTTATGCCAAGTCACATTTCCTCAATTATATTTCTCGTGCCACACTCGCCACGTCTGAATACCCCGGACCGTTCCTACACTACGCGCTGCTGACTGAGAATCATGTGGTTGATGTGGCGTCGACCAGCGTGCCAGTCGTGCGGGTACTTTGAATAATCGCGTACACGGAGAGCCGTGCAGTCTCAGCGCTAAAGTCGCGTGTCTCTTTCGGCGCGGCTCAAGCCACGCCCTGATGAAAAACCACATGACGACGAAGCTACAATCGCGGTGACGAGTTGCTTGACCAAAGTGGTGCGGCAGAATATCTTGTGCTCGCCCTTTGGGCGAGTTTTATTCTCTTGAATTTGTTTTAATGCCGCGAGGCGCATATACCGTAACGACGTGGCCCAGGTCGAGACCCGAGTTTTCAGAGTGATCAGGAGCGACACATGATTGCGAACACGATTCGAAGAATCTTTACGATGGCGATTTGCTCGACGCTGCTCGTTTTGGGGATACCGGGAGGGACGGCGAGCGGCTTCCAGGATCAGTCTGGGTCGGCATCGCAAGCAAATTCCGGGCAGTCCACGGACCCTTCGTCGCAATCCTCTTCCGGCGCGTCTTCGTCCAATACTTCTGGCGACAGTTCTGCATCGAGCGCGCCAGTAGCGGCGCCGCTGAGTTCGGATCAGCTGGATGCGTTGGTAGCGCCGATTGCGCTTTATCCGGACAATCTAGTGGCACAGATTTTGGCGGCGGCGACGTTTCCGGACCAAGTGGCGATCGCGGATTACTGGGTGCAGCAAAATAAAACGCTCACGGGAAGCGCGTTGGGTAATGCCGTGGATCAGCAGACCTGGGACGCCAGCGTGAAAGCTCTCGTACAATTTCCAGACGTGCTGGATAACATGGCGAAAAATCTGGCGTGGACGTCGAGCCTGGGACAAGCATTTCACGATCAGCAAGCGGATGTGATGACCGCGGTACAAGCGATGAGGCAAAAGGCGCAAGCAGCGGGAACCCTGCAATCCAACCAGCAAATTCAAGTGACGCAGCCTGCGGCACAAACGATCGTGATTCAGCCGGCGAATCCGCAAGTGGTGTATGTGCCGCAATACAATCCCGCAGTGGTTTACGGAACCCCTTACGTGGTGCCGTATTACACGCCGCCAGTCGCATACGTGGGCGCGGGACTTTCGTTTGGAGTAGGCATTGGGATTGGCATAGGAATTGGCGGCGGATTTGGATGCTTCGGCTGCGGACACCCGTGGGGCTGGGGCGGGTGGGGTGTTGGCTGGGGTGGCGGATGGGGAGGCGGAGGAGGCGGAACCGTGATCTACAACCACAACACCTATATCAGCAACAGGAGCTGGCACGGCGGCTACTACAACAATTATCACTCATGGACGAATCGTGGAGGCGGTCCGAATGGTGGACGCTATCAGCCGAACGGCGGACGCAATGGCAATCGTGGCTTGATCGGTGGGAATGGCGGAGTAGAGCACGGACCGAATGGAGGCCGCAATGGAGACCACGGCTTGATTGGCGGCAATGGCGGCGTGCAGCATCCGGATCAGCGGAACAACGAACGGGACCATGACAACAACCGCCAGAATGCGAACCGATCGCGGATGAGTGGAGATGGCAACGCAAGCCGCGCAGAAAGCAGCCGCGGCCGCACCAGCATGCGTCAACCCGCGCAACATCGAGCGCCGGAGCAACACCGGGCTCCGCAGGAGCACCGCTCGGCGCCACGCGGCGGTGGTGGCGGACGTCGCCGTTAGAAAACAATTCAAGACTGTGCGGGGTGCAGGAAATCCGCCGCACAGCAAAAATTGAAAGGAGAAAAATTATGAGAGTGAAGGCGGAAAAGTCGAGGAAACGGAGTTCTCGCATCTGGCACGGAGCCGTGGTGTTGGCGACGGCTTTCACGATGATTTCTTGCGGCGGATCCTCCAAGCCCGGGAGCAGCACGGCGCCGGCAGCAAAAGCGACGTATGCGACTCCGGCGGAGGCTGGTCAGGCATTACGAGCTGCGGTTGGCGCGAAAGATCAAATTGGAATGACGCGATTGTTGGGCGAGAAGTCCGATGCACTTCTAATGACTGGTGACGCGGTCGAAGACAAGGCGGCGATGGATTCCTTCAGCGCTAAATTCGATCAGATGAACCGCTGGGTGCCGATGACCAACGGCAGTCAGATTTTGTACATCGGCGCGGACAATTATGCGTTTCCGATTCCTCTGGTTAAGGATTCGTCATCGAAATGGCAATTCGATTCCGCGGCAGGGCGGGAAGAAATTACGGCGCGCGAAATCGGTAGAAACGAACTGCTGGCTATCGATGCAGTGCTGGCGATTGTTGACGCGGAAGAGACATATTTCCAGAAAACACACGACGGAAATCCAGCGCATCAGTACACGCAGATCATCGTGAGCGATCCGGGGAAACAAGATGGATTGTATTGGGACGCATCGAAGACCCAGGATCCAAGCCCGCTGGGCAAGCTGAGCGATTTTGCGACGAGCCCGCTTTCCCCGCTCGGTCCGGGCGAACCACAAGTGTTGGATGGATACTCGCTGCGCATTCTGGGCGCGCAAGGCGATAAGGCTAAGGGCGGAGCGAAGAATTACGTGGTGAACGGAAAAATGACGGGAGGATACGCGGTGCTGGCAAGCCCGGTGACCTATAGGAAAACCGGTGTCATGACGTTTATTGTGGACAAGGATGGCGTCGTTTATCAGCAGGATTTGGGCGAGAAGACTAGCGACCTGGCCGCTGCGATCAAGGACTTTAACCCCGCGGATGCATGGACGGCCGTGGAATAGTTCTGTGCTGAAGGGTGCCTCTAGAGTTTGGCGGTGAGGAGCTTGTCGAATTCGGGTTCGGTTAAGATTTTAACTTTCAGGGCTTCGGCTTTGGCTAGCTTTGAGCCGGCGTCTTCCCCTACTACGAGGTAGGTGGTTTTCTTGCTTACCGAGCCGCCGGCTTTGCCGCCGTGGGCGGCGACCAGGGCTTCGGCCTCTTCGCGGGAACGCTCGGCGAGCGTGCCGGTAAAGACGAAGGACATGCCGGCGAAGCGGGTGTCGAGCAGGGCTTTGCGTTTTTCCTGCATGTTCACGCCGACTTCGCGCAAATGCTCGATCAATTTGCGATTCGCGGATTCGGAGAAGAATTCGCGGACACCTTCGGCGACTTTCGGGCCTACTTCGCCTACCTCCATTAATTCTTCGGCGCTGGCATTGGCAATTTTATCCATCGAGCCGAAATGTCCGGCGAGAAGCTGCGCGGTGCGTTCGCCGACAAAAGGCATGCCAATGGCGTAGACCAGGCGAGCGAGAGTGGCTTTCTTGCTGGCGGCGATTTCGTCGAGAAGATTCTGGGCGGACTTTTCGGCCATGCGATCGAGATTGGTGAGGGTTTCGAGATCCAAGCGGTAAAGGTCGGCGAAATCCTTGACCAGTTTTTTCTCGAGAAGTTGAATGACGATCTTATCGCCGAGGCCGTCAATATTCATGGCGTGGCGGCCGGCAAAATGGAGCAGCGATTCCCTGGTGCGCGCGGGACAAGAAACGTTGACGCAACGGTAGGCCGCTTCGCCCTCGGTGTGATGCACGCGCATCCCGCAGACCGGACACTTGTCCGGCATCTCGAATTCTTTTTCTTCCGTGCCGTGCTTCACGACTTTCAAAACGTGGGGAATGACTTCTCCGGCGCGTTCGACGAGGACGGTATCGCCGGCGTGGATATTGAGGCGGCGGACTTCGTCGAGATTGTGCAGCGTGGATTTGACCACAGTGACGCCGCCGATTTGCACCGGCTCGAAAACCGCGAAAGGAGTCAGAACACCGGTGCGGCCGACGCTGATCATAATGTCGCGCAGCAGTGTGGTTTCCTGATGGGCTTGATATTTGTAGGCGATGGCCCAGCGCGGCGCTTTTGAGGTGTAGCCCAATTCATTCTGCAGGCCGATTTCGTTGACCTTCACGACGATGCCGTCAATATCGAACCCGAGCTTTTCGCGCTTGGAATCCCATTTGGTGATGTACTGCTCGACTTCGCCGAGGCCCTGGCGCAATTCCCAGTCTTCGCTGACTTTAAAACGCATGGTGCTGAGAGCTTCGAGAATTTCGGAGTGGCGTTTTTTGGGGATGCGGCCATTGACCAATAAATAGTAGGCGAAGAAACTTAAATTTCGAGATTTGGTGATGTTGGGATCGAGGACGCGGACCGAACCGGCGGCGGCGTTGCGCGGATTGGCGTATCGTTTGGCGCCGATGGCGTCCTGCTGCTCGTTCATGGCCTCGAAAGCCTGGCGGGTCATGATGGCTTCGCCGCGAACTTCGAAGGAACTGCCGATGCCGGCTTTCTTCAGGAGCTTTTCGTCCACCCAAAGTGGGACGGCGCGAATAGTGCGGACGTTCGGAGTTACGTCTTCGCCGGTCGTTCCGTCACCGCGAGTGACGGCGCGGGCGAGCGCTCCGTTTTCGTAAACGAGGGACATGCTGAGCCCGTCGAACTTGTGCTCGGTAACGTATTCGATTTTTTCGCGGCCGGTGAGGTCGCGGACGCGGCGGTCAAAATTGGCGAGTTCCTCGAAGGAAAAGGCATTGTCGAGGCTGCCCATGGGGGTTTTGTGGGCGACGGTTTGGAATCCTTCGCGGGGCGCGCCGCCAACGCGCTGGGTGGGCGAATCCGGAGTGATGAGCTTGGGATTTTCTTTTTCGAGCTGCTTGAGCTTATTGAGCAGCTTGTCGAAGGCCGCGTCGGAGATTTCTGGGTCGTCCGCGACGTGGTACAAATATTCGTGATGGCGAATTTTTTCGCGCAGGCGCTCGATTTCTTTGGCGGCTCCGGCTGTTTTGGTCGCGTTCTTGGTCACATTCTTCGTCCTGTGGTTTGCGGCGTTCCTGGGCACGAACACTTCGCCGCATTGCCGACCGTATAAGCGTGGGGACTATTATACAATGCGCGTTCGATAGGTCTGGATATCCGGTAGGGATATGCGGCTCTCAAACTTGCGACAACTGATTTGACACGGACAATGACACACGGGCTCAAAAACGCGCTGCTGATTTATAACCCGACGAGCGGAGGGCGGCGCCACCGGCGTTTTCAGGAAATCGAGGAAGCCGTCCGTATTCTGAAGGAAGCGGGAATCACGGTTGAGTTGGCGCCGACCGCTGAAGGGGGCCACGCGAAAGAAATTGCGCGGCTGGCCGTGGAGCAACATCGCGAAATGGTGATCGCCTGCGGCGGGGACGGCACGATCAACGAAATCATCAACGGACTCGCGGGTAGCCAGGTGCCGATGGCGCTGCTGCCTGCCGGCACCGCCAACATTCTGGCGAAGGAACTCGGAATTCCGTGGGACATCCCGCGCGCCGCGCGCCTGATCCCGGAAGGTGTGATCCGTAGGATCGCGTTGGGCATGGCTACGTTTGCGGGTAGCAACGGGAACGGCGGTGGAGCGCTCCCGGCGAACGGGCGATATTTTCTGAGTGTGGGCGGGGCTGGACCGGACGGCGCGATCGTCAACGGCGTGGATGGCGCGTTGAAAAAGAAAGTTGGCGTGGCGGCGTACTGGCTGGAGGGCATGAAACAACTGTTCAGCTACGATTTTCCGGAGATGCGAGTGCGCTCGAATGGCACGGACCATCTGGCATCTATTATTGTGGTCGGGCGGACGGCGAATTATGGCGGGCCATTTAAGATTACGACGAACGCCACATTGTTCGATGATTCGTTCGAGTTTCTGACGAATTCGACGCGTAGCCGTTTGCAGTATTTGGCGTGTTTACCCGCGCTCTGGCTGGGGAAAATTCGCGGCATGAACGGAATCAAGATGTGGAAGGCCAACGAAGTTCTGTGCGAATCGGCGGGCGCGAACCCGGTTTTTGCGCAGGTGGACGGCGAACCTATCGGACCCTTGCCACTGAGATTCCGGATTGTGCCGGACGCGTTGTCGCTACTGACGCCGGCTGCACTGCGCATGAATTCGACTTCGTAAAGCACACCGCAGTGCAACAATAGCCCGATGCAATTGCTTACATACTTGCTGATGTCTGTGGCGCTGGCGCGCGCGGCGGGCCCGCGGTTGCCGCGTTTTGGCATGGCGATGCTGGTGACGTCGGGAATCGCGGCGGATTTGGATTTCGTCAGTTATTTTTTTGGCCCGTCCGCATTTCTGCGCTTTCACCGCACCGTTTTACATTCGATGGCGGGATCGTTGGTGATGTGCTGCGTTATCGCGGCGGCATTTTGGTTGGTGGATCGCGCCGGGAAAAAAGATAATTCGGAATCTGGCGTGGTTCGGCTTACTTTTGGCGCTGCGTTGGTGGTGTGTGTCGTAGGAGCGGCAGCGCACATTGTTTTGGATCTGGCGGGCGGGATTGGCGTGCGGCTTTGGTGGCCTTTCCGGGATGGCTGGCAGTCGCTCGACCTGCTGCCGAATTTCGATCTGTGGATTCTGTTGCTGCTTGGATGCGGATTGGCGCTGCCGTACCTGGGGCGTTTAGTGAGCCAGGAGATTGGCGAGCGCCGGACGGCGATGCCGGGGCGAACCGCAGCGATCATCACGCTCGTGGTGATCGTTCTGTATATAGGCGGGCGGGGGATATTGCACTCGCGGGCGTCGGATTTGCTGCGGTCGCGCGACTATCACGGCCAACCGCCGCAAAACGCAGGGGCGTTTGCGTCCTCGTCCAATCCTTTTGCGTGGCGCGGACTGGTCTCAACGCCGGTTGCGATCGAAGAGTTGAACATTTCTATGCTGCCGGGCGCCGGGTTTGATCCGGACCGGGCCATCTCACACTACAAACCGGACCAGTCGGCGGCCATTGCGGCGGCGCAGAACACCGGCGACGGCAAGGAATTTTTGAACTACGCACGATTTCCGCTGGCAACGAGCGAGCCGACCGACACGGGTTTCGACGTGACGCTGCGCGATTTACGCTTCCCTGCTCATGACACTTCGATCGAAGACGTGATGCTGGATGTGCGGCTCGACGCGAATTCGCAAATTATTCAGCAGCAATTGCGTTTTGCCGGCTCGGCGCGCGGGCGATAGGCTCTATTTGGATTCAGGATCGATTAAGACGCTCTACTTTTTTGGCGTGGGCTTGTGCAACGCGAAATGCGAGACGGCAAAAAGAAGAAGCGCGACCACCAACACGGAAAGGGCGACGGCGGCTCCATGCGCTTTTAGAAAATCGAGCGCGCCGTCACCATAACGCACCGCGAGAATTCCTTCCACGCCGTAACGCAATCCCCTGCCGAACAGAATCGCCATAACGAAGGTGCGCCACGGAACCTGAAAAACGCCCTCAGCGAGGATGAAGGGCTTAAACGGAAATGGCGGGGGAAGAATTGCGGGAACGAAGGCGCTGAGGAAGGCGTTCTTTTCGACCCATTCCTTGATTTTTTCAGCTTTGCCGCGCGCGTGTTTGTGGAAGAAAGCTTCGCCGCCTTTTTTGGCGAGGCCGTAGAGCACCAGACAGCCGCTCAGCGATCCCAGGGCCGCCATCGCGGCGTAGTAGGGCATGCGCGCGTGATTGGCGACGCAGAGTTGGATCAGCACGGCATCGGGAAAAAACGGGAACGAGAGAATCGACGAATCAAAAAAGGTGACGACGAAGAGTCCTCCGCCGCCGAAAGTGAGGACGAGGCCTTGCAGCCACGCGAAGATTTTTCTTTTGTTCATAGCTGAAAACAAAGACCACTGCGAAGCGAGAAATTGTAACAGAGTTTCATCGGCTGACCGCGAGGGCCGCAAATCCAGGCGCTGACGCAAAATTGCTGAATCGCGGCAGGTCGGTTAGAATTTGTTCTGGAAATTTTTCACGCAAACTTTTCCCACTCATCCATGGGTCTCCTCGACAAACTGAATGAACGCCAGCGTGAAGCTGTGCTGGCCACGGACGGGCCGCTGCTGGTTCTGGCCGGCGCCGGGACGGGCAAGACGCGGGTGATCACGTATCGCGTGGCGCATTTGATCGAGCTGGGCGTGCCGGGTGGCGCGATTCTGGCGGTGACGTTTACGAATAAGGCCGCGGGGGTAATGAAGGAGCGCATCAGCGAACTGCTGCGAGCGAGCGGCCGCGACGCGTTGGATGTGTGGGTATCCACGTTTCATTCATTCTGCGCGCGGCTGCTGCGGCGCGAAGCGAAGCACCTGGGGTTGCCGCGCGATTTCGCGATTTACGATGACGACGATCAAAATGCGGCAGTGAAGCGCGCGCTGGCGGCGCTGGAACTTTCGACGGAGGATTATCCGCCACGCACAGTGCGCGCGCAGATCAGCCACGCCAAGAATCACGGCATTACGCCCGACGACATGGCAGAGCTGGCCGCGCAAATGCGCGACGAAGGCCGGCAAGACACCGCAAAAATATTCCGGGTTTACGCGGATATTCTGCGCAAGGCGGCCGCGCTCGATTTCGATGATTTGCTGCTGAAGGCCGTGGATCTATTGCGCGACAACCCGCAGGTTCGCGCGGCCTGGAATTCGCGGTTTCACTACATCATGGTGGACGAATTTCAGGATACGAATCAATCGCAGGAAGACCTGGTGCGGATGCTGGCCGGAACGCGGCGAAACATATGCGTGGTTGGCGACGAGGACCAGTCCATTTATTCATGGCGCGGGGCGCGCGCCGGAAACCTGAAACGGTTTACGGCGGATTTTCCGGACGCCAAGGTGATTCGGCTGGAAGAAAATTACCGTTCGACGCAAATCATTCTGGACGCGGCCGCGGCGGTGGTGAAAAACAATTCGGACCGGCTGGGAAAAACCCTGCAGGCGACGTTGGGCGAAGGCGAACGTGTGCGTTTCTATGAGGCGCCTGACGCGCCGGCGGAGGCCGAATATATCTGCGCGCAGATTTCGTCGCAGGTTCGGAATGATCCGGACGCGCGGCTGGCGGTTTTGTACCGCACTGGCGCGCAATCGCGGTCGTTTGAAGAGGTGTTGCGGCGACTGAATATTCGCTATCGGGTGGTGGGCGGGTTCAGCTTTTACGAGCGCGCGGAAGTGCGCAACGCGCTAGCTTACGTGCGGCTGATTTTCCATCCTGAGGATGACGTGGCGCTACTGCGGGTGCTGAACGTGCCGCCGCGGGGCATTGGCGCGGTTACGGTGGCGGCACTCGAAGCACGAGCACGGGAGCAATCAACGTCTTTGTGGGAAGTGATTCGATCCGGCGAGTTTCTGACCGGGAAAAAATTTAGCGGGGCGCTGCGTTCGTTTGCGAAGCTGATCGAAGACCTGCAGGGCGAATGTCTGGAGCTGGCGCCAGCGCAATTGATCGAAAGGGTGCTGGGACGGACGGGCTATCTCGATTGGGTGGAGCAGCAGGACAACCTGGAACACACCTCGCGGGGGGAGAACCTGCGGGAATTGGCGAACGCGATGGCGGAAGCGACCGAGCAGGGCCAGACGCTGGAAGACGTGCTGGACGCGGCGGCGCTGTCGAGTGACGCGGATCAATACGACGACACGATTCCGGTTTCGTTGATGACGCTGCACAGCGCGAAGGGACTGGAGTTCGATTCGGTGTTTCTGGCGGGGCTGGAAGAAGGAGTGCTGCCGCATAGCCGGTCTTTGAATAGCGGAAATGCCGAAGTGGAAGAAGAACGGCGGCTCTTTTATGTGGGGATGACTCGCGCGAAACAGCTACTGGTGATTTCGCGCGCGGTGTACCGGCGTAGTTACGGCGAGGAGCGGCTGCGTGCGTCGCTGCCTTCGCGTTTTTTGGCGGAAATTCCGGGCGATTTCATCGAGGCGGCGGTTGGTTCGCAGGCTGAGCCGGGCGAATCGAGGCGGTATGAACCTGATCCGGATTACGTGGCGAGTTATTCGTACCGGCAGAAGGCGCGGACGCCCTATGGGCAGGGCGCCTATGGCAGGCCCGCGCCACGGGCTTCTTCGAAGGATCCGCTGATTGGGACTCGGGTGAGGCATTCGAAGTATGGAGTGGGCACGATCATCGGGGTGGAAGGCGAGGGCGAGGAGCGGAAGCTGACGGTGAGTTTTCAGGATTACGGGGCGAAGAAATTGATCGAGCGATATGCGAATTTGCAGCTGGCGTGACGAAAGCGATGCAAGGGATCACCACAGAGGACACGGAGACAAAGACGTTTGAGAAAGGCTAGAGAGTCTTCTTCGTTTTTTTGGCTTGTGGCCACCAACAGTCCACAATGCTTCTGGGTTCAACCCGCTCGATGCATCCAAATGCACAACTAAATGATTTGACAGGGCTTCGGGGCGCGAGCGGCGGCTGGTAAGATGTTGCGTAGAACTGTTGCACAATGTAGATTCTTCTCGCTTTCTACCGGGAAGGTGGCGATTGGGCGCACAGCTTTTCCGCACCAAGAACATCGATCGGCTGATTTCTGATTCGGAAAATCCGGACAAGCAGCTCAAGAAATCGCTGGGCTGGCTGAGCTTGACGTCGCTGGGAATCGGCGCGGTTATCGGTTCGGGCATCTTCACGATCGTTGGCACGGCAATCGCGGGACAAAAGCTGCAATTCAGTTCGGTGCTGAACGCGCCGCTGCTGGAATACCTGATTTACCATTCCGCTTCATTTGGCCGACCCGGAGCAGGCCCTGCAATCGCGCTTTCTTTCGTGTTGGTGGGTTTTGTGTGCGCGTTCGCGGCCCTTTGCTACGCCGAACTGGCGGCGATGATCCCCATCGCCGGCAGCGCCTACACCTACACCTACGCGACGATGGGCGAACTCATCGCCTGGATCATCGGCTGGGATTTAATTTTGGAATATGCCGTTTCAAATATGGCGGTCAGCGTGGGGTTTTCGGCGCACATCGTCAACCTGCTGGATTGGTTCGGCCTGCACCCAGATTTGCGATGGATTTCGCCTGCTTATCTGCCATCGGGTTTGGCGGACCTGCAAGGCAACGCGCTTTACGCTCCTGGGTGGCACTTTGGGTTCAACTGGCCGGCGTTCATCATCGTCATGTTGTTGACGGTCATTCTGGTGCGCGGCATTCGCGAATCGGCGAACGCCAACAGCGTGATGGTCGCCTTGAAGATCACGGCGATCATGGTCTTCGTGATTTTTGCGTCGCATTTCATTCACCCGGCCAACTGGCACCCTTTCTCACCTAACGGGTGGCCGGGAATTCTGACGGGTGGCTCGATCATTTTTTTCACGTACATCGGATTTGATTCGGTTTCGACGGCGGCCGAGGAATGCAAGAACCCGAAAAAAGATGTGCCGATCGGGATCATCGCCACGCTCGTCGTTTGTACGATTCTGTACATCGGTGTTGTGGTGGTGCTCACCGGCCTGGTTCCGTGGCAATCCCTGATTGACGACGCGGCGCCAGTGGTAAATACGCTGAAGCGGCTGCACATGGGAAACATCCAGCTGATCGTGCTGATCGGGGCGCTGCTGGGGATGATCTCTTCCCTGCTGGTCTTTCAGTTGGGTCAGGCGCGGGTGTGGTTTGCGATGTCTCGTGACGGGCTGCTGCCGCGTATTTTCAGCCGGGTACACCCGAAATTCCGCACGCCGGATTTTTCGACGATTGTCGCCGGCTTTCTGGTGGGCATACCGGCTGGACTGCTGGATATTGGAACGCTCGCCGACCTCTCCAACATCGGCACGCTGTTTGCGTTCGCGCTGGTAGCCGGCGGCGTTTTGATTTTGCGCTACAAGCAGCCGGACCGGCCGCGCGCTTTCCGCGCTCCCGGTGGTATTCTGGCTCCGGTGGTTACGATTCTGGCCTGCCTGCTATTGATGGCCGGGCTGCCAATCACCAACTGGATTCGATTCTTTGTGTGGCTGCTGATCGGCTTGTGTTTTTACTATGCCTACGGCCGGAAACACAGCCAGCTGTGCGATGCGAACATCGCTGCGGATCAGGCCCGCCAGATCTCGGGACGGAAGAGTTGAGGAGATTCGTTTCCTGATGCGTCGGACGGCTCAGGGCGCGCTTGCGCTTTCGGTTGGAATTCTGGTCCTAAGCCTGGCCAGTTCGTACGGCTGGGGCGAAAATGCGGACCGCCTGGTCACCAACAAGGCGGTGGATACGCTCCCGGACGAAATGCTGCCGTTCTTTCAGGCCAGCCGCCAGTTTCTGGTCCAGCATGTGACCCAGGACGACCCCAGCGCCAAGCCCGGGGCTGGACATCACATCGACTTCATCCAGCTCGACCACTACGGTCCGTTTCCGTTTGTGGCGCTGCCTCGCGAATACAACGCCGCGATATCAAAATTCAATCGTCGGACGCTCGAAACGTACGGGCTGCTACCGTGGGAAATCGGCGTGTACAGCAAAAAACTTACCGACGCTTTCCGCGAGCACAATTGGGGCGAAGTGAAGATCAACGCCGCAATTCTGGCACATTATGTGAACGCGGCCCACGATCCCTTCAACACCACCATCAATGCCGAGGGAAAGCTTTCGCTGCAGCCGGGAGTGAACGAACGGTTCGCGGTCGGCCTGGTGGACCGTTATCAACTGTTTTTCTTCGTGAAGCCCCAAGAAGCGGTATTTATTCACGATCCCACCGACCACGCATTCGATACCTGCCTGACGGCGCATTCCTGGCTGGAGAATGTGCTGCTGGCGGATCGTCGGGCGCACGATTCCACCGGCGGGTACAAAGAAGATTATTACGATCATTTTTATTCGCAAGCTGGGGCGGTGCTGGTGCGGCAACTTTCGGATGCATCGACCGACGTGGGTTCCTACTGGATGACTTCCTGGATTAACGCGGGCAGGCCACAACTGCCGTCGCAGTAGACAGCCGTAGAGTGAAATGAGCGCCATCACACCGACAAATCGCAAGCCCACCGTGGTTGACGCGCTGCCCAAGGCGGAGTTGCATTTGCATTTGGAAGGCTCGATCCGGCCGGCAACGGCGGTGGAACTGGCGGCGCGCCATGGTGTGGCGCTCAAAATCGAAGACGTTCTGGCACGTTACAATTATTCGAACTTCAACGGTTTTCTGGAAACGTTCAAATGGGTCACTTCGTTTCTGCGCACGCCGGATGACTACGCGCTGATTACCAAGCAGTTGGCGGAAGAATTGATCCGGCAAAACGTGGTGTATGCGGAGATAACCATTTCCGCCGGTGTGATGCTGCGCCGGATGCAGAATTTGGAAGCGACGCTAACGGCGATTCACGATACGGCACATAGCGTGCCATTCAGCCGCCTGCGAACGGCGTGGATTCTGGATGCGACCCGCCAGTTTGGGCCCGAACCCGCGATGGAAGTGTCGCGCTGGGCGGCTAAACTTCAGAAGCTTGGAATCGTGGCTTTCGGAATGGGCGGCGACGAGATGGCTTACCCGACAGTAAACTTCCGGCCAGCGTTCGACCATGCCAAGAGTGAAGGGTTGCGCGTGGTATGCCACGCGGGTGAAGTAGGCGGGCCGGATTCGGTACGCGAGGCGATTGACTTGCTGGGCGCGCAACGGATCGGGCACGGTATCGCGGTGATGCGCGACCCGGCATTTGCGGAATCGCTGGCGATGCGACGGATCGTTTTGGAAAATTGCCCGACGAGCAATCTGTGCACGGGCGCGCTGGCACGCCAGATGCAAAAAGCCGAGGCCACGCTAGAGGACCATCCCATCGTTGAATTCCTGAAAAAAGGAATCCTGGTGACGCTCTCGACCGACGATCCCAGCCTGTTTCACACCGATCTGCTGACGGAGTATTCGAAAGTCGCGTCGTTGGGATTAACGGATGCGCAGCTGGTGCAACTTGCCGAGCAAAGTTTCCATGCGGCGTTCCTATCGCCGGAAGATAAACGAAAACTTCTGGTGGATTTTCAGTCCGCCGCAAAGACTTCGGGACTGATATAATTCCGCGGATGAAAGCACACGTCTGGGTGATGTTGAAGACCACGGTTCTCGATCCACAAGGCCAAACGATTCAGAAGGCGTTGTCGTCGCTGGGACATTCGAGCGTCAAGGAAGTTCGCCAGGGGAAATTCTTCATTCTGTCGCTTGACGGACTGAATCGCGATCAGGCCAAAACGGAAGTCGAGCGCATCGCGAAAGACGTGCTGACGAACCCGGTTATTGAGGAATTTCGCTTCGAAATTCTGGATTGATTCGCTGTTTCGATGGCCTTTTCTGCACACTTTTCTGCGCCGCCGTTGCCTGCTCTGCCGTCTGTGCTAACCTAATCAAAGTCGGGCAATCGGCCGCGCAATCTGCTGATATTCTTTAAGATGCGGCTCCCAGGAGTGAATTCTCGTGTGCGGAATTGTGGGTTACATCGGGAAGAAACGCGTCGTTCCCCTGATACTCGACGGCCTTAAGCGGCTGGAATATCGCGGATACGATTCCGCGGGTATCGCCGTGGTGGACGAGAGCGGGAAACTGCAGATTCGGCGCGCGCCCGGAAAGCTGCGTAACCTGGAAGAATCCATTCGCGCCACGCCGCTCGAGGGTGTTTACGGCATCGGTCATACACGCTGGGCGACCCACGGACGGCCCACCGAGGAAAATGCACATCCGCACCGTGATTGCAACGGCGAAATCGTGGTGGTGCATAACGGGATTATTGAAAATTATCTCGAGCTGAAGCACCAGTTGATCGCGGAGGGGCACAAATTTCTAACCGAAACCGATACGGAAATTATCGCGCATCTGATTGAGAAATTCTCCGCGGCGAAAGGCACCGCGCTCGAAGACGCCGTGCTGAAAACCGTGAAGGTGATGACCGGCGCTTACGCGCTGGTGGTGCTTTCAACGCGCGATCCACACAAAATCGTGGCGGCTCGTCTGGGGCCGCCGATCGTTGTCGGGCTTGGTGAAAACGAATATTTCGTGGCCAGCGACATTCCGGCAATTCTGCAGCATACGCGCGAAGTATTTTTTCTGGGCGATGGCGAATTAGCGGTGGTCACGCCGCAAGGCGTGGGCCTAATGGATTTCGAGCGCCGGCCGATTACCCGCAAGCCCCAGCACGTCACCTGGGACCCGATCATGGCGGAAAAGGGAGGGTTCAAGCATTTCATGCAGAAGGAAATCTTCGAGCAGCCGCGCGCGGTGCGCGATACCCTGCTGGGCCGAATCTCTCAGGAAACCGGAAAAGTCTTCCTGGATGAGATGAATATCAGCGAGCACGATTTCAAGAATTTCGAGTCGGTGAAGATCATCGCCTGCGGGACCAGTTGGCATTCCGCGCTGGCCGGAAAATTCATGATCGAGCGGCTGGCGCAAATTCCGGTGGAAGTGGATTACGGCAGCGAATTCCGGTATCGCGATCCGATCATCGCGAAAAATACATTGGTAATCGCGATCAGCCAGTCCGGAGAAACCGCGGACACGCTCGCGGCGCAGCGCGAAGCGCGGCAGAAGGGCGCAAAAATCCTGGGCATCTGCAACGTGGTGGGTTCGATGCTCACCCGTGAGGCGAACGGGACAATTTACACGCACGCCGGTCCGGAAATCGGAGTGGCGTCCACCAAAGCCTTTACGGGACAACTTACGGCGCTGATTCTGACGGCGCTGTATCTCGCGCAGGTGCGGGGCAAACTGACGCCCGCGGCCGGAAAAGCGCTGATGCAGGAGCTGACCCGCATCCCCAGCAAAATCGAGACAATTCTGCAGCAAGACGCGAAACTCGAGGAACTCGCGAGAATTCTGTTCCGGCACACCGATTTTCTGTACCTCGGGCGCGGTATCCATTACCCGATAGCGCTGGAAGGCGCGTTGAAACTGAAGGAAATTTCGTACATCCACGCGGAAGGCTATCCGGCGGGCGAAATGAAACATGGGCCGAATGCGCTGATTGACGAAAATCTTCCGGTGGTGGTGATTGCCACGCGAGATGAATCCGATCCGGCTTCGATGACGCGTTACGAGAAGACCATTTCCAACATGCAGGAAGTGAAGGCGCGCGACGGGATCGTGGTGGCCATCGTTACCGAAGGCGACACCCAGGCGCGCGAAATCGCGAATTACGTAATGGAAATTCCGGCTGCGCCGGAGCTGCTCGCACCAATCCTCGAAATCGTTCCATTGCAAATGCTGGCGTACCACATCGCGGTGCGTCGCGGCTGCGATGTGGATCAACCCCGCAATCTGGCAAAATCGGTCACGGTCGAATAAGGACTGTTTTACCGACACGCCTTCCATTAGAATGCCGCGCATGATACTGAACCAGTTGTGGAACAAGTCTCTCATTGCCGTTGCGGCTTTGTGGTTTCTTGCGGCTGGCGCTCAGCCCTCCGCGACTTACACGCTTGTTGCGATACATTTCACCGGTCTGCACCGGTACACCCCCGAGCAAGGCATAGCGGCATCTGGACTGCACATCGGTGCGTCCACCACGCTGGCCGATCTGCAAGCCGCGGCGGAGCGGCTATCCAAAACCGGCGCGTTTGATTCGGTTTCATTTCAGTATTCCAGCCGCGGAAACGATTTGACGGCACAATTTGGCGTGGCGGAAACCAAGGATGTTCTTCCGTGCATTTTCGACAATTTCGTGTGGTTCACCGATGCGGAACTCGATCGCGCGCTTCGGCAACATGTAACGTTCTATACCGGCGATGCTCCAGTGAGGGGCGACACCGTTGAACAGATCCGCAGCGCTCTTCAGGATTTGCTGCACGCCAACGGAATTGCGGGCGAAGTGAGTGAAATTGCCTACGGCGGCTTGGGAAGCGTCAACGCCCTGTTGTTTCACGTTGACGGAATTTCACAGCCGATCAAAAACATCGCGTTTTCGGGAGAGGCTGCGGTAACGGAGAAACAACTAAGCGGTGCGTCGGTCACGCTGATGAATCAGGATTTCTCGGTGACGAACGTGGCGTCCTACGCGTCATCGGCATTGCTTCCGCTGTATTACCAACGAGGCTATCTACGCTCGAAGTTTGGCCGCGTGGAAGCAAAGCTAGTTGACGCGAGCTCTAAAGGTCCGGCCAGTGAAATGTCCATCACACTGCCGGTGACCGAGGGTAATCAATATTTGTGGAACGGAGCGTCGTGGTCTGGCAATCAAGTTCTGTCCACCGGTGAATTAGGGAAGCTTTTAGGGATGAATCAGCAAGAAGTGGCCAATCAGGAAAAGATTGACGCCGGTTTTAGCAGCGCCCGGAAAGCCTACGAATCTCGAGGATATATTGATGTTCGCGTATCTCCGACTCGGGACTTGGACGATACGGCGAAGCTGGCTAGCTATACCGTACAGGTCGCCGAAGGCAGCCAATATCACATGGGACAGGTCTATTTCGACGGCTTGCCGCCGGGCGTGGCCGCAGCGCTGCTGAAAAAGTGGAAGCTAAAGCCTGGGGATATCTACGATGCTTCGTATCCGGCCGACTTTTTGAAAAACACCGCAGGCCAGGAGTTAGCTCAGGCAGGAAACAACTCTCGCGTTACGGGGATGAAGCGGGAAGCCGATGCGACGGCTCTGATCGTTAATCTTCACATCCAGTATCACTGACAAGTCACGGACCAGAGCTAGGCGACAGGTTGGCGGCGACGACAAGTTTCGATCCCGATTCCGCTTTGCCGTCCGCTGATTTAGAATCAAACGATGACTCGAGGGGCTTTACAGCCACAACCTGAGCGAGCGCGGCGCAGGAGAAGAATTTGTGGAGCGCTTCTTATCGCGTCGTTTTCGGCGCTGGCTATTTTTTCCGCACGCGGTGCCGCACCGCAAAACGGAAACTCACGCCTCGATGCTATTGAGGTGACCGGATCATCGCGATTCACTTCAAAGCAAATTGCCGAAGCCATAGGGCTGCGGGCCGGCGCAACCATAAACCGCGAAACGCTGCAGCAGGGGGCGGACAAGCTTTCGGCCCTGGGCGCGTTCTCGGCAGTTCGATACCACTTCAACACGGAAGCCACGGGCGTCAGAGTCACGTACGAGGTGACTGATGCGCCGGCGCTGCCCGTGACCTTTGATAACTTTCCGTGGTTTTCTGACGAGGAACTGTCTGCGGCGCTGAAAAGCGCGGTAATTCTTTTTGACGGATCCGCACCGGCAAGCGGCGCGCTGGTGGATTCCATGGATGTGGCGCTTGCGAAATTCCTGGATACGAAGGGCATTCACGCGCAGGTGACTCACCGGCCGACGCCATTGCCGGACCGGGACGGCCAAGTGCTGGAATTCCATGTCGAAGAGGCCGCGATTACCGTGCAATCCGTGGAATTTTCGGATGCTCTGGCAAATTCCGACCATCATATTCAGGACCGCCTGCCCGATCTGGTCGGCCAACCCTATTCCCGGAGCAAAATAGAGATTTTCGAGTTCGAGCAGGTTCGCCCGATCTATCTGACCCATGCGTATTTGCGGGTGAAGTTCGGTCCGCCCGTCGCAAAATTTCCCACGCCGCCCTCAAACCCACTTTCCGGTGCGGTTACGGTGACGGCGCAGATAGAGGCTGGCCCGGCATATAAGTGGGCAGGTGTCTCGTGGAGCGGCAACGCCGGAGTTTCGAATGCCGATCTGGACAGCGTGGTTCAAATATTGAAAGGCGATCTGGCGGACGGCAATCAGGTGCAGGCGGTGTGGGAACGAGCGCTGGCAAAATATCAGCAGTACGGTTTTCTCAGCGTGGACTTAAAGCCCACGCCGCACTTCGACGACGCTACGGGAAACGTATCGTATACGGTCCAGGTCACCGAGGGCCCGCAATACCACATGCGCGATCTGGTGCTTACCGGGCTTTCGGTAGAAGGCGAGCGCCGCATCCGCCGGGCGTTTCCGATTCCGCAGGACGCCCTGTTCGATAAGACAGCTTACGATATTTTCGCGCAGAAGGGCATCGGAGCAGCGTTTGCGGGCCTGCCGGTTCACTATGAAAAAATAGGCAAATTCCTGCAGCTCGATCCGCCCAATGCCAAGGTAGATGTTTTACTGGATTTTCAGTAAACGGAAGTCAGCTATACTTGCTCGCGCATGGCTAGCGAACACTTTCAAATCATCACGAACGGCGTGGCCGCTCCGGCGCGGACGATTGCCGCAGCGCTGGACGAATCCGGCGCTTTCGCCAAGCAGTCATCACTCTTTGCGAGTTTAAATTCGCTGCGGTCGGTGCTGATCGCTCTTTCGGGAGGAGCCGACTCCGCCTATCTCGCGTGGGCCGCGAATCATATTCTGGGCGCACGAGCGATTTCGATTACCGCGCTTTCGGCAAGTTTTTCACGCCATGACCGCGCGCAGGTAGAGAAATTCGTGGCCTCAAGCTGCGTTCGCCACGAATTTATCGAAACCAAGGAATTTGATAATCCGCGGTATGTAGCGAATAACGCGGACCGCTGTTATCACTGCAAGGACGAGCTATTCGAGCAGATGGATGCGTTGGCGCGGGCACGCAAGACGCAGGCGATTGCCTACGGCATCAACGCCGACGACACCCGCGATTTTCGACCCGGGCACCGCGCCGCGCACGAACACCAGGTGCTCGCGCCGCTTCTGGACGCCAAACTGAGTAAGGATGAAATCCGGTTTCTTTCGCGCGAAGCAGGCCTGGCCACCTGGGATCGTCCAGCTTCGGCCTGCCTTTCCTCACGCGTGCCGTACGGCACAGCGGTCACTGCCGAACTGATGGAAAAGATAGATCGCGCTGAATCGGTTTTGCGTGCTCTCGATTTCCGCCAATTTCGGGTTCGCGCCCACGGCGAACTGGCGCGCATCGAACTCGCCCAGGATGAGCTGGCTCGCGGATTGGATCCAGCGATGACACGGCAAATCGTCGAGGGCGTAAAGCGAATGGGGTTTGCCGTGGTGACGATCGATCCCGAGGGCTACCGGCAAGGTTCGCTCAATTCCCTGCTAAAAGCTCGATAAGTGACTCCATCCCAGTTCAGCCAAGACAATCCGAATCTCGCAGACCCCGCGCACGGAACTTCGGGTTGCGCTGCCTCGTATATCTCTGATAGGAAGGGTTGCCGGAGCAGCTCTACATTCGGGCGACGGGGACACACGACAAAAATGACGCCATCACGAAATCGTCTGGGAGCTCTCGCGGTAATGCTGACTGCAACGATTGCCGCGGGATGCGGCTCGCAGCCCAGCGCGGAGGGCAGCTTCGACAAGTCTTTGACGGTGAGCGGCCCCATTCGCATCGAATTGATCAGCGGCAGCGGAGATGCGCAGGTCACCACCGGTCCAGACGGAGAAGTGCACGTTCATGGCGAGATTCAAGCGCGGGCCTGGTCGGATAAAGCCGGCCAGCGCAGGGTGGATGCGATTCAGTCGAATCCTCCGGTGGTGCAGGAAGGCAGCTTGATACGCATCGGCGGATCGTCGTCGAATTCACGGGACGTTTCGATTGATTACACCATCACCGTTCCGGCTGACGCGGAAATTCGAGCCACTTCGTCATCGGGCGACCTCGAAATCACTGGCCTAAAAGGTCCGGCTAATTTTACCGTGGGTTCGGGCGACGTTAAGGCTTTGAAAATCTCCGGCGACGTGCAAGTCACCGCGGGCAGCGGAGCTGTCGAACTCAGCGACATCGGCGGGCAGGTGCAAGTGACGGCGGGTTCTGGCGACATTACTCTGGACAAAATAAAAGATGACATCCGCTTGCAAACCGGCTCGGGCGCGCTCGAAATCAGCGATCCGGGAGGAAAACTGGAAGCCACCACGGGAAGTGGTGACATCACCATTCGAGGCGCCACAGCGGATGTGCGAGTCCACACTTCGTCTGGGGATGTCAGCGTAGATGGCAACCCGGGCGCGATGAACTACTGGGATTTTCATACCGTTTCCGGTGATGTCGTGCTGCAAGTGCCTCCCGGAGCAAGTTTCCGGCTGTACGCGCGATCCAGTTCCGGAGACATTCAAGCGGAGGTGCCAGTCTCGATGGAAGGCACTTCGGGCAAGCATGAATTTCGAGCGCGCATCGGCGACGGGAAGGCGCGCGTGGAAGTGACTTCCTCTTCTGGTGACATCTCGCTGAAGTAGCAAAGGTGCTAAAATCGTCTTAGAATGCGTTTGATTCAGGTTGCCCTCGCCGCCACCCTCGCCTTCGCGCTGAATTTCGCCGTTTACGCGCAAAAACCCGCGCCTGACGCGAGCCAGTCGAAAAACCCGCCCGATGCAATTTCGAAGAAGGATGCGGATCCAGAACTCGAACTGCAGAAGGCACTTTCCGACGCGGGAAACGATCGCGCGGCGGTGGTCCGCAATTTGAAAGGATATCTGCAAAAATTTCCCGACGCGCCGAGAAAAGCCGCGGTATATCGAGCGATTGTGGAGTCGTGCGAACAATTGCAGGACAGCGCCTGCGCGCTGGACTACGCCGAGCGGCTGGTAGCGCTTCATCCCGACGATTCTGAAATGATGATGCTGGCCGTGGGACTTTTGCAGGAGCAAGGGGATGAAGCCAGCCTCGATCGCGCGTCAGGATACGTCACGCGGGTGCTGGACCGGATTCAGAAGGCTTCCCTCGCGGAAAAACCCGCGCGGGTCTCGGCAGCGGAATGGGAACAGCATCACAATAACTTAGTCGCCGCTCTCTTCAGCCTGCGCGGACAAATCGAAAGATCGCAGAAGAACTACGACGCGGCGACGAAAGATCTGTTGCTGAGCTATTCGGTAAAGCCCAATCCGGAGGCCGCAGAACAGCTCGGCGAGCTTGCCGAGCTACGCCGCGACCGCAGCAAGGCTATCGAAGAATATCTGATTGCGTTCGTGCTGCCGGATGAAAGCGCCTCGGGAAAAGTGGATCGCCGCGAGGTGCGCAAGAAACTTGGCAACCTGTGGCGGCAGGTTCACGGCAGCGAAAAGGGATTGGGCGAGGCCATGCTGGCGGAATACGACCGGCACGGCGCGCCGGCGCAAACGACAAATTGGGAAGCGCGGAATTCGAACGCGAAAGACACTTACGAATTTGTGCTTCGAAATCTTGACGGGACCGCGGTGCCGTTGGCTTCGGAAAAGGGAAAAACATTGGTGCTGAGTTTCTGGGCGACATGGTGCGGCCCGTGCCGCGAACTTGAGCCGGAATTCGCACAAGTGGCGAAAAATTATGCCGGTAATCCGCAGATTGATTTCTACGCGGTGAATACGGATGAGGACGAAGCGGCGGTAGCGCCTTTCGTGAAACGCCAAAAGTGGAGTCTGCCCATCGTCTACGCGGATGGTCTCGACATCTTCATGAAAGTGGAAGCGCTTCCCACAGTGGTGATCCTGGACCACACGGGAAAAATCACCTATCGCATGGATGGATTCATGCCTACCGGCTTTGAGGAGGATCTGACGAACGCAATTCAGACTGCTTCGACGGGCGCAAAACCATGACGGAGGGCCCGAGCAGGATATTTTGCCGATCGCCGAATTCGTTTTTGGAGAATTGTGTTACCCTTCAAGCGATGCGTCGGGCCCAAGCCATTCTCGTTATTCTGGTGCTGTTGAGCGCGCCGCTGTCGCTACTGGCTGGCTCCAACGACTCGGATATGGCCGCGTGCGACGGCATGTGCTGCCTGCCGCATCACGGCGCGCATCATTCCGGCACGCAGCATCCGATCCCGCAAAAGCAGAACCACGATGGTGAAGCTTGTGGACACAGTTCAAGCGGAGACCTGCCAAAATGCACGATGGGTTGCGAGCACGCTCCCGCTGATTATAGTTTTGTGCCGCCGATTAGTCCCACGAAACCGTCGAGTCTTGCTTCGATCTCGCGATTCGACACCCCGCAATTTGCCAAGCTGCAAGCGCCGGTGAAAAACTTAACCGCCGGCTTTCTGTTCGCACCGTTTCAACCTCCGCGCGCGTAATTCCGTTCCGCTGACTTAAGAAACCAAATATTAGGGCGGAGACTCTTATGCGCAAGCTCATATTCTCGGCGTATGTGATGCAGGTTTTGCTGTTCGCAACAATCGCTCACGCGACTGTTTTCGGGAAAATTCAGGGAATCGTGCATGACCCGCAGCACCGGCCTATCCCCGGGGCGACGGTGGTGATGAAATCAACGACTTCGGCATACACCGAAACCACCCAGACCGACGACGAGGGCCAGTTTAGCTTCGCGGCGGTGACGGTGGGAGATTACGCGGTTACTGCATCGCTGCAGGGCTTCGACACCGTGACCCAAAATACGACGGTCACCTCGGGCTCGGCGCCGGTGCTGCACTTTCAATTGCGCTTGTCGTCCGTCAACGAAACCACGATTGTCTCCGCGCAGTCTGAGACCGCCAGTGTGGATTCGGTGACTCCAACGACGCTCATCGGCCGCAACGACGTGGCGCAAACGCCCGGCGCGGATCGTTCAAACAGCCTGCAAATGATCACCGACTACGTTCCGGGCGCATATTTCACCCACGATCAGCTGCACATTCGCGGCGGGCATCAAGTGAGCTGGCTGATCGACGGCGTGCCCATTCCGAACACGAACATCGCAAGCAATCTGGGCCCGCAAATTGATCCGAAGGACATTGACTATCTCGAAGTAGAACGTGGGAGCTACGATGCCAGCCTCGGCGACCGGACTTACGGTGAATTCAACGTGGTTCCGCGTTCCGGTTTCGAACGGGACAACGAGGCGGAACTGGTCACGACGTTTGGAAATTGGTTTCAGACCAACGATCAACTGAATTTCGGCGGCCACACGCAGAAATTCGCTTATTACGCCAGCATCAATGCCAACCGCAGCAATCTTGGCCTGCAGACTCCCATCGGCAAAGTGTTTCACGACGCCGAAAATGGGTACGGCGGGTTCGGGACATTTTTTTATAACTTGGATGCCAAAGACCAATTTCGTCTGGTGATGCAACTACGGAAGGATTACTACCAGATTCCGTTTGATCCCGATCCCAATTCGGCATTCAACAGCAGCGGCCTGCGGGATGGCCAGCACGAAACGGACGGTTTTGTGGCATTCACCTGGGTACGCACGATCAATCCGAATATGCTGCTCACCGTTTCGCCCTTTTATCATCGCAACACGGCGAACTACAGGGGAGATCCCAACGACACGCCACAGGCCGCGACGGACGACCGCACGTCCAGCTACGCGGGTGCGCAGTCAACGTTCAGCGTGAATTTCGCGCGAAATAATATCCAGGTTGGCTTCTACGCGTTTCATCAAAACGACAGCGAGTTCTTCAATTTGATTGATAACAGCCCTTCGATGAATCCGACGATCACGGACCGTGAAAGTCCTTCGGGCGGCCAGGTCGCCGCATTCATTGATGACCGATTCAATGTGACCTCATGGCTCACGTTGATCGCGGGGATCCGGCCCACGCATTTTTCCGGTGCAGCGCAGACCGATCCAATGGTCAAGCAGGTGGTGGAAGACAGCATCAATCCTCGATTTGGCGTGGCCCTGCGGATTCCGCGCATCAATTGGGTTTTTCGGGCGTTCTACGGCCACTACTATCAGGCTCCGCCTCTAAGCGCATTAACCGGGCCGCTGTTGACAGCCATTCAGAATGGCGATCAACTATCGTTCGCGCCGCTGCATGGCGAGCGTGACGAGGAACATCAGTTTGGGGTGACCATTCCCTTTCGCGGCTGGACGCTCGATGCCGACAATTTTCAGACCCGCGCGAACAATTTCTTCGACCACAACAACATCGGCGAATCGAATATCTTTATTCCGGTGACCATCGATGGAGCTTTGATTCGCGGGTGGGAATTGACGGTGCGGTCGCCGCGAATCTGGAATCGCGGCCAGTTTCACCTGGCTTACTCAAACCAGGTCGCCAACGCGCGCGGCGCCATCACCGGCGGATTAATCTGTTTCCCACCGACCGACCCGGCCTGCCAACCGCCGCTCGGCTACGCGCCGCTCGATCACGATCAGCGCAACACGTTAAATCTTGGATTCAACGCGACACTGCCTTGGCAGTCGTTCGCGTCGACGAACGTGTATTACGGGTCGGGATTTACGAATGGGATGCCTAACGCCCAATTCCCTGGCGCCTATCTACCACAGCACACCACGTTCGATTTGTCGGTGGGCAAACATTTTGGGGAACGGTTTACGGCATCGGTCACGGCGCTGAACGTGGCTAATCGTCATTTGCTGATTGACAACAGCCTGACCTTCGGCGGGTTTCATTACAACGACCCGCGCGAAATTTACGGCGAGATTCGATGGCGCTTTCACTATTGAGAGTGGTGGATAATACTGGCTGGGCTGAGGAGATGACCCGCTTGGACCTGGGAATAGCGAAGCAATGAACGCCCTTCGTCTGCTGCTGGTGATGCTGGCGATTTTGATTTGCGCGGCCGGCGCCGGACTGTTCTGGATCACCTCGACGGGAATGTCCGCTCGGGCCACGCCGGGGCCCGTGGAGACCTATCTGGGCCGCTCGGTGCGGAACATGTCGATCCCAAAATCAGCGCGCGCCATGCAGAATCCGATGAGGACTTCACCGGAGGCGCTGCTCGAAGGCGGACGGCATTTCGCCGACCACTGCGCGAGTTGCCATGGGAACGATGGGCGCGGGGCAACCGAGATGGGCCGGAAACTTTATCCGCCCGCGCCAGATATGACACTGCCGGCCACCCAAAATCTGACCGACGGCCAGTTGTATTCCATCATCGAGAACGGCGTGCGCTTCACAGGTATGCCGGCGTGGGGCGCCGGCGGGCCCAATGATCAAGAGACCTGGCATCTGGTTCTGTTTCTCCGCCACCTGCCAGACATATCGCGGCAGGAATTATTGGATATGGAAAACTACAACCCACGAAGCCCCATGGAAATGAAGGAAGAAGAGGAAGAAAACCAATTTTTGAACCAGCAGCCAAAATAAATTGCGAATGAGTGGCTCCGCCACCCATTCAGGAGAGAACGATGAGTAGAAAAATATTCTCAGTAGCGATCTTGGTTGTCATGTTCGCGTCCGTGGCGTTCGCTCACGGTACGTACACGCATGTGATGGGCACGGTGACGAAAATCACCGACACGGAAATTACGGTGGAGACCACGGACAAACAAGTGACCGTGGTGAAGATCGCCTCTGGCACATCTTTTCTGAAAGGCGGAGCGGCGGCGACCGTGAAGGACTTGAAGGTGGGAGACCGCGTGGTCATTCACGCCAAGCCGATCGGAACGGATCTGGTGGCGCATGAAGTTCGCTTCGGGAAAGCACCAACGGCGGACGCGGCCCATTAGCCTTGGTCGGGGCTAACTCAAGTAAGGCTCGAGAGTCGCGGGAATTAATTTCCCCGAGTGTTAGTTTTCGCGCTCGAGGATGAAATCGGGGATGGCGTGAAGTGCCCGGCGATACTGCGTGTCGGGCAATATGTCCAGGCTGGATTTCGCGTTCTGCGCGTATTCTCTGGCCAGCTTGGCAGAGCGATCGAGCGCGCCGGTTTCCTGCACGAGGCGGGTAATTTGCTCCGGCCGCACACTATGGAAATCGCGCTCTTCCAAAACTTTTGCCACCAGTTTTCGGCCTTCCCCGTTCGGGTGAGAATGTAAATGTGAACTTCCATTGGCGCCGTCTGCGCCATTGTGCCCGTTTTGACTTTCCAGCGCGAAAATCAACGGCAAGGTGACCTTTCCTTCTTTCAGGTCGTTCAACACCGGCTTGCCGAGCTGTTCCGGCGACGCTGTAAAGTCGAGAAGATCGTCCACAAGTTGAAACGCCAGACCCGCGTTTCTGCCATACACCGCCAGCGCGTCTTCGATTTCCTTGGGTTGTTGGCCGAGCACCGCGCCCAACCGCGCACATCCGCTGAACAGGCAAGCGGTTTTGCGATAGGCCAGTTCGGTTGCTTCGGTTTCGTTCACGTCCATGCGGCCCAGGCGCGTCAATTGCAGCAGTTCGCCTTCGACCATGTTCTGGGTCAGGTCAATCAGAATATCGAGGACTGCAAAATTTCGTTCGCGGAGCGCGATTTCGAAGGACTGCATGTACAGCCAATCGCCGGCCAGCACACTCATGTGATTGCCCCAACGGGAATTGGCGCTGGGCCGGCCGCGGCGAGTATCGGCGGCGTCAATCACGTCGTCGTGAATCAGCGTGGCGCTGTGGAGCATTTCGACTACGGCGCCAAGCCGAATCGCGGACTTGCCGCGATAGCCTGACGCGCCGGCGGCAAGCAGCAGCAACGCGGGACGCAGGCGTTTTCCGCCGCCCTCGGTGAGATAACTTGAAATCTGGCAAACTGGGTCGATAGCCGCGCTATTTTCGGCGGCAATTTCCTGTTCGACGAGCGCCAAATCGTCGCGAACCAGGTCGAAGATGTTTCGTGCGGTTTGGACAGCGAAAGCCATCCTGAAAGGGTCACCTTGGCCGGGCTGGACTACAAAGCACCGAGCCTGAAAAATCGCCTAAAATTCGCCGCCGTCGTCGCGGCCACTTCTTCGGTGCCTAAGTTTCTCACAATACCAAGCGTCTGCGCTACCTCCGCCACGTTGGCCGGCTCGTTGCGTTTTCCACGCTGGCCCTGAGGCGGCAGGAAGGGCGAATCGGTTTCGGTGAGGATGCGGTCGAGCGGCAACGCGCGCGCGAGGTCTCTGAGATGCTGCATTTTGGGGTAGGTGATATTGCCGGCGAAGGAAATCATGAAACCCATTTCGATTCCGGCCGCGGCGTCGGCAGCCGTGCCGGTAAAGCAGTGCAGAATTCCGCCGAGGCCCGCAGGCGCCCAGTCCTGCTTGAGGATTGCCAGGCAATCTTCCCAGGCATCGCGGCAATGGATGACGATCGGCAGCTTGGCCACACGCGCTTGGATGAGCTGGCGGCGAAAAACGGTGTGCTGTTTGTCGCGAGGCAGTTCAGTCCAGTAATAATCGAGGCCGATTTCACCCCAGGCGATTACCTTGGGATTTTTCGCTAAGGCGTCGAGTTGGGTGTAATGCTCTTCCTGGGCGAGTTCGGCGTGTTGCGGGTGAATGCCGATGCTCGCATAGATCCAGTCATAGTCCTTCGCAACATTGATAGCGGCAGCGAGGTTGTCCGGACCGGAGCCGCCGCTGCCAATCGCGAGAATGTTTTCGACGCCTGAGGCGTGCGCGCGGGCGAGCATTTCGGCGCGATCGGCGTCGAAATCTTCGGATTCGAGATGCGCGTGGGAATCAATGATACGCAACGGAGTTTCTCTGTGTTCGGTGGTTTCGACCGATTATTTTGGTGTCGCGATGAAGCTGGGTCTAAATCGGGCGGGTCTGAGACCCGCCCCTACCGAATTATTTCGGCTGCGTCATTTCACCTTCGAACCGACGGGAATATCCTCGGCGAAAGTGCAGAGGATTGGCTTGCCGTCGGCGCCGGCTGAGGCGGCCAGCAACATGCCGTTCGATTCGAGGCCGCGCATTTTGCGTGGGGCGAGATTGGTGACCACGACGACTTTGCGGCCCACGAGTTCTTCCGGCGTGTAACCCATGGCGATGCCGGCGAGGACCTGGCGAACTTCGTCGCCGATGTCCACGAGCAATTTCAGGAGCTTGTCCGCGCCCTGGATTCGTTCAGCGGATTTCACCTGACCGACGCGGAGTTCAACCTTTGCAAAGTCTTCAATTCCGATCTTCGCGGAGACCGCGGGAGCGGCGGCTGCAGCTGCGGCCGTTGCGCCTGCAGCAGCCGCTGTGGGGGTGCTCGGCGTCGGCACGTCCGCTTCGGTTGTCGGTGGCGCGGAAGGCTTTGGCTCCGGTACGGCAGCCGCACCGGGATTGCGCATTTCGTTTTCCATGGTTTCAATCTTCTCCAATGTTTCTTTCTTATCCGCTCGCGGGAATACGCCTTCGACCTTTCCAATTTTCGTACCAGGCTGTAGTTCGAGCCACCCTAATTTATCGATTCGAAAATCCTTGAGATTTTCAGCCTGTCCGAGCTGGGCCCATATTTTTTGAGTGGCTTCGGGAATGAATGGATACGCAAATGCGGTGATAACTCGGATAGACGCAGCCGCGACGTAAAGTACTCTTTCGAGTTCTTCGCGTTGAGTTGGATCTTGCGCTAGAACCCACGGCTTTTTCGTCGCCAGATACCTGTCGACGAGGGCGACGAAACCCCAAATTATTGTTATCGCGTCAGAAAACGCGAAGGCGTCGATCGAGTTGCGTATCGAATTGTGGAATGGGGTCGAAGCAACTTCGTGAACAGTGAGAAGAGCGTCGGGCGCATTGTCTAGGTGCGAGTTGGGTACCTTGCCCCCACAGTAGTTGGAGATCATCGTGAGCGTACGGCTGGCGAGATTGCCCAGGCCGTTGGCCAAGTCTGCGTTGTAGCGCGTGATCAGCGCTTCGCGGGAAAAGTTTCCGTCCTGGCCGAAGACGACTTCGCGGAGGAGGTAGTAGCGCAGGGCGTCATTGCCCAGGGTTTTCACGATGGGCTCGGCGTAGGCCACGTTGCCTTTCGACTTGCTCATCTTTTCTTGTTCAAAGAGCAGCCAGCCGTGCGCGAAAATTTGCTTTGGCAACGGCAGATCCGCAGCCATCAGGAATGCGGGCCAGTACACGGCGTGGAAACGGATGATTTCCTTGCCGATCATGTGCAACTGCGCAGGCCAGAACGCTTTGAACTTTTCTTGTTGCCCGACGTCGTCGCTGGCGTAACCAATTCCGCTCATGTAGCTGGTCAAAGCGTCATACCAGACGTAGAAAACGTGCTCGGGATCGTCGGGCCACGGAATGCCCCATTTGATTGTCTTGCGGCTGATTGAAACATCTTTCAGGCCGCTCTCGACGAAACTCACCACTTCGTTTCGCCTGAAATCCGGCTGCACGAATTGCGGCTGAGTCTTGTACAGGTCGAGGAGACGGTCCTGATAATTCGAAAGCTTGAAAAAATAATTTTCTTCGGAAATCAGTTCCGCGGGGCGGCCGCAAATCTGGCAGTTCGCCGGCTCCGGCGTATCGGTGACGTACAAATTGTCGTAGATACAGTAGCGGCCTTCGTATTTGGCCTTGTAGATCGAACGCATTTCGGGTGGCAGCGCCTTGTCTCGCTCCATGGTGCGGCGCACCAGGGTCTGCACGGCGCGGGCATGCTCATCGGAAGTGGTGCGAATGAAATCCGTGGTGGTGATGCCGAGCAGCTTCCACAGATCACGAAAAATCTTTTCGTTTTGATCCACCAACTGCTGCGGCGTGATGCCGAGCTTTTCGGCGGCACGCTCGATATTGACGCCATGCTCGTCGGTGCCGGTCAGATAGGCAACGTCATAGCCGCACATGCGTTTGTAGCGCGCGATGACGTCACAGACGATGGTGGTGTAGGCCGAGCCGACGTGCGGTCGCGAATTCGCGTAGTAGATTGGAGTGGTGAGGTAGTACTTCGGCTTAGAATTTTCCATTAAGAATTCAGAGCTTCCGGCCTTTTCGTTACGGCTATTGTTTTATTTGGCTACGCTTATTTTAGCAGGAGGCGTGGAAGAAACGGCGCAGCAAATTTGGCTTGGCCGGTGCGGGCAGCGTGGCAAAGGCTCGCGGTAAGTGCGCCGCGAGAGGTATGGCGCTTCGCGCCTTTGGTTACCCAGGCCTTACGGCCTGGGCTAACCTCTGCCGCACCTACGGCGCTGGGTTTGTGCCCCTGAGGGCATTGGCGATGACGGCGGGGTTGTTCGTGGCGTTAGGAAGAGGCGAAACGCGTGCAGTGGATGAAACGTCGGTCGCGAACGTAAAAGAGCAGATCCCTGGCTGAGCTCCGGATGACAGGATCACGCGAGACGCTGATGAGTCTCTACGCTTCTAACTGCGCTCGTGTTGGTTTTGCGCAGAAGGAGCGCGCTGGATGAGACGCGTTTCCGGGACTTGGGTTGAGCGCGGAAAGCAAAACCCTGACTTCAAATTTGCTTGAGACGCGGGAGAGCCTCTGCCGCACCTACGGCGATTAATTGTGGCGGAATGGTTACTTTGTTGATGTGCGCTGTTTTTGAAATGCGTAGGTGGCTGCCGCGAGAACTTCTTTTAGCGGGATTCCTTTTGTCGCGGCGATGCGCTGGCAATCGTCGTATTCGGGCGTGGCGTTGAGGAGGGAGCCGTTCAGGCGCGAAATTTTCATACGCACTTCGCCAAATTCGGTTTGAACGTTGAGAAATTCGCGGGCCAGGGTGCGGCGGCGGGCTTCGTGCATGCGCACGCCAATGGTGGTGGTTTCGCTGAAAAGCAAATCGGTCAGGCGCGCCTGGTTGCGTGGTTCACAGAGGATGGTGACGAGCAGGCCCGGGCGATTCTTTTTCATGGATACAGCTGTCGAAAAGACGTCGAGCGCACCGGCGGCGAAAGCTCGTTCGACGAAATACCCGTAAATTTGCGGGCTCATGTCGTCCAGGTTGGTTTCGATTACGGTGATGGGGGCGTCGGCAGAACCGTGAGAATGTTCTCCGGCTACGACCGATTCCCTTTCGCCAATCAGCAGGCGCATGACATTGGCCTTCTCGGGAAAATCCATCGAACCTGCACCGTAGCCAATCGCCGTCAGGGTCATTTCCGGAATCTTGGTGTACGAGGTGGAAAGCGTAGTCGCGATGGCGGCGCCAGTCGGCGTGACCAATTCTTTCTGGATGCCGCTGGTGTAAACCGGAATGCCCTTCAGCAAATCAGCCGTGGCGGGAGCCGGAACCGGCAGCAATCCGTGCGCCGTCATGACCTGCCCTGCGCCCACGTCTAGGGGCGAACAGGCAAATTCGTCAATGCCGAGAAGTTCGAAGCCGACAGCTGCGCCGACGATATCCACGATGGAATCCACCGCACCGACTTCGTGGAAATGCACCTGCTCGACGGGGAGGTTGTGAACTTTCGCTTCGGATTCGGCGAGGCGAGTGAAAATCCGACGGGCGCGGTCCGCGGCGCGTGGCGCGAGTTTGGCGTTTTCGATCCGGCCGAGAATGATCGAAAGGCCGCGGTGATGATGGCCTTCGGTAGTCGAGACCTTTACGTGAGTCGCGGAAATTTGCCCGCGCTTCACCTTTTCCGCGCAAATCGTCCAGCCTTCGAGGCCCAGCTTGCGCAGTTCGGCTTCGATCGCGCGCAAATCCGCGCCGGCGTCCACCAGCGCTCCCAGCACCATGTCGCCGCTGATGCCGGAAAAACAATCGAAGTATGCGATGCGTGCGGGGTTCATGGGCGTGTGCGACTTCACTTTTTGTCGAACTTCGCGAGAAATTGATACTAGTTGGCGCTTCTAGAGCTGTCAAACACGATCACCCTGCGCCGAGCTGTGAATGCGTTGACGGCGACTGTCGCGGGATGTAGACTCGCGCCCAATTGTACAGTCTCAAGTCCATAACCCAAAATTCCAGGAGGAAACATGAGAAAAGTTCTATGGGCCGTTCTCTTTGTCGTCACGATGCTGACCGCCGTTCCGACCCACGCGCAAAGTCCGAACTACGACGTGGGACCGGTGTGGCGCGTCAGCTACTATCACATCAAGCCGGGCCAGGGCGATGCGTTCTGGAAAGATTTTCGTGAAAACCTGAAACCGGTGTACGACGAGGTGAAAAAAGAAGGAATGATCAGCGACTACAAAGTCTGGACCAATGTGACCACGGACGGTCCGGGCGACTGGGATGTGGCGATCGGCCTGCTCTATCCGAACTACGCGGCGTTCGACACAATCGATGCCAAGGCGGCGACCATTTCCACCAAGCATTACGGGTCGCGCGACGCGATGATCGAGGCGGGAAAAAAACGTAGCGATATACGCGAATTGGTGTCGAGTAAGTTGGCGCGCGAAGTGATGCCGAAGTAGCGGCCCATAAACACAAATGAGAACTCGGCGGAGCCCTGGGCGCCTGCTTCGACAAGCATTCGGGGCTAGCCAAGTTTGGAAGAACCTCCCTTTGGATGCTGTCGTTGCGCTCAGCCCCTTCATTCTTTCGCCGCCGCCGTCGTGATTGAAAGTTTCTGGTTGCCAGGACATTCGCTCCGTTGCTTTGACCAGCTTCGCTGCGTTCCCTATAATTGCGGGACTTAATACGACGAAGGAGCACTGTGTATAAAGTTGTCGAGGAACGATTTCGGAAGGCGCTGCGGCACCATATTCACGACCGGTACAAGACGGACGTGCCGATTGTGACCGAGCGGCCGCCGAAGCTTTCGATGGGTGAAGCGGCGTCGCCGGTGTGTTTCGAGCTGGCGAAGCGGATGAAGAAGGCGCCTCGGGCGCTGGCGCAAGAGATTGCCAATTCGCTGAAGCCGATCAAAGGCATCGCGCGCGTGGAAGTGGCGGGCGGCGGGTATCTGAATGCGTTTTTCGAGCGCGGGGAATTTTTTCGCGCGGCGGCGGCAGAGGCTGGGAATGAAACCGTCGCCGATGAAACGATCAAGGAATCGAGCGCGAGGGATCGGCACACCGCGTCCGCCACGGATGTTATAAAGACGGTCGTCGAGCACACCAGCATTAACCCCAACAAGGCTGCGCACATCGGGCATTTGCGCAATGCGGTGCTGGGCGACACCTTCGCGCGGCTGCTGCGTCATGCCGGGCGACGCGTCGAAGTGCAGAATTACATAGACAATACCGGAGTGCAGGTCGCGGATGTGGTGCTGGGATTTTTGCACATCGAGAAAAAATCCGTGGCGGAGGTTGCGGCGCTGGCGGCCGCGCCGAAATTCGACTACCTGTGCTGGGATTTGTACGCGCGCGTAACTTTGTTTCTGGCGGACGATAAATCGCGGTTGGAATTGCGGAATCAAACGCTGAAGGACATTGAAGAGGGGCACGGCGACGCGGCGGCGATGGCGGAAGTGGTTTCAACTGCCATAAATCATTGCCACCTGCGAACGCTCGACCGGCTGGGAATTGATTACGATTTGCTGACGCAGGAGAGTGAGATACTGCGGTTGAAGTTCTGGGACGCTGCGTTTGCGATGCTGAAACAGCGTGGCGCGGTGGAACTGGCCACGTCCGGAAAGAACGCCGGTTGCTGGATCATGCAGTTGCCGCCCGAACGCGCGGCCGTTGCCGCGCCGGTTGCCGAGGCAGGAGCCGAATCCACAGAAGCCGCGGTTGAAGAAAACCCCGAGGAAGCTGATGCAAAAGTGATCGTGCGTTCGACTGGAACTGTTACCTACGTCGGCAAAGATATCGCGCTGCATCTCTGGAAATTCGGGCTGCTCGACCGCGATTTTCATTACCGGCGTTTTCACAAACATCCGGACGGGCATGAAGCGTGGGTCACCTCGAGCGAACGCGACGATCCCGGCGCGCCGAAATTCGGCCACGCGCAGGAACTTTTCAATGTGATTGATTCGCGGCAGGCGTATCCGCAGAAGGTGGTGGTGGCGGCGCTGCGCGCGCTTGGCTACAACGAAGAAGCCGACCATCTGAAACATTTCGCGTACAACGTGGTGGCGCTGACGCCGCGCTGCGCGATCGAGATGGGCTACGAAATTCCGGAAGAGGATGCGAAGCGTCCCTACATCGAAGTCAGCGGGCGAAAAGGCCAGGGCGTGAAAGCGGACGATTTGCTGGATCAGCTGGAGGCGAGTGCGCGGAAGGAAGTGGACGCGCGGCAACCAGATGCACCCGAAGCGGAGCGCGCGGCCATCGCGCACGCGATTGCAATTGGCGCGTTACGGTATTTTCTGTTGCGCTTCACGCGCTCGACGGTGATCGCGTTCGATTTTAAGGACGCGCTGAGTTTTGAAGGCGAGACCGGACCTTACGTGCAATACGCGGTGGTGCGGGTCAATGGAATTCTGCGCAAAGGTTCGGAGATGGACCCGGCCCTAACGATCGAAGATGCCACGAATATTGCAAAACTGCGCGAGGGCGAAATTGACGCGGGCAAATTTCTCGGCGCGCCCGTGGATGACGACATCTGGGATTTGGTGGTTCTGGCGGGTTCGCTGGATGCGCGCCTGGAGGTCGCGATTGCTTCGCTCGAGCCGAATTTTCTGACGCGGTTTGCGTTCGAATTGGCACAGATGTTTAACGTTTTCTATCACAAGCATCATATTTTGAAGGAACAGGACGCGGAGAAGCGGGCATTTTTGTTGGCGGTGACTGCGTTGGTGCGGGAACAGTTGGTGATTGTTTTGGGATTATTGGGAATTAGGGCGCCGGAAAGGATGTGAGGCGACGATCTCAGTTCTGACTGATCCAGAGCTTCTGCAAAACCCTCCCGCCCTGATGAAAAAACGCAGGATGGGGCACACTACGCGATGATTTTTGTGCTCGGCAAGAAGTTAATTGCTGGCGCGTTGATGCGCTATGAAGAACGCCGTCCTGTCAAATTCCTGGACTTATAACTTCATGGCGAAATCAACGATGCTGCGGATGGCTACGCCGGTGGGGCCTTTGGCAAGCCAGGAATGGCCGGTCTCGGTCCAGCAGGTGGAGGCGATGTCGAGGTGAATCCACGGCGTGTCCTCGGCAAATTCCTTGATAAACCAGGCGCCGGTGCTGGCGCCGCCGCCTTTGCCGCTGCCGGTGTTGCGAATGTCGGCGATGTCGCTCTTGATCATCTCGCGATATTCTTCGTCGATGGGCATGGGCCACATCTTTTCGCCGGTGGCTTTGGCGCTTTCGAGGAAGTGGTCGAGATATTCGCGCGGTGTGCCGAATGCGCCGACGTGAACGTTGGCGAGCGCGACGCCAATCGCACCGGTGAGAGTTGCGGCGTCAATCAACTTGGTGGCGCCGAGTTTGCGCGCGTAAAACACGCCGTCGGCGAGAACCATGCGGCCTTCGGCGTCGGTGTTGATCACTTCGATGGTTTTGCCGGACATGGCGACTTGTACGTCACCGGGTTTCTGGGCGCGGCCGCCGGGCATATTTTCCGTCGCCGGAATCACGGCAATGACCGAGATAGTGGGCTTGAGATAAGCGATCGCGCGCATCGCGCCGATCATGGTCGCGCCGCCTCCCATATCGTATTTCATCAGTTCCATGTGGTCAGCGGGCTTGATGGAAATTCCGCCGGTGTCGAAGGTGACTGCTTTTCCGACCAAGCCGAGGACCGGCGCATCGGACCTGACGTTTGCAGGCGTGTAGCGAAGGACAATGACGCGCGGCGGTTCATTGCTGCCCTGCGCTACACCGATCAGCGCGCCCATTTTTAGTTCGGAAATTTTCCGCTCATCGAGAATTTCAACGCCGAGCCCGACTTCCTTGGCCATAGCTTCGGCTTTGGCGGCGAGCATGCGCGGAGTAAGGCGGTTGGAAGGCTCGTTGATCAGGTCGCGGGCAAAATTCTGCGACTCGGCGATAATGCGACCGTGATCGAGAGCCTCGGGCAGATCTTGAGAGGCGTCAAATCCCGCCAGTAGCACGGTCTGAATTTCTTCATTTTTCTTTTTTTCGGTGTGGTATTTGTTGGACTCGAAATCAGCGACGGTCAAGGCTTCGACAACGGCCTGGAGGGCGGCAGCGCTTCGCTCGTTTTCGCGCGCCAGAAAGACAAACTTCTTCACGCCGCGGGATTTCAGGTAGCGCAAAGCGGTGCCGGCGATTTTGCGCAGATCGCCGGATGTGAACTTGCCGCGCTTGCCAGCGCCCACCAGCAGCAATCGTTTGGCGTCCATTCCTTCCGGGAAATGCAGCATGACGTTCGCGAGCGACTTGCCGGTGATTTCACCGCTGGCCGCCAGCGCGGCGATTCGGCCGTCCATCGCGGAATCAATATCCGCGAGCACGCCTTCGATTTTCTGGTCGTCGTCAAATATGTAGGTTACGAGCGCGTCGGCATGGATGGAAGAGTAGGGCTGGTTCTCAAGTTGGATCTGCATGGCTCCCTTTTTTTATGGCGGTTAAATGAATTTACTTTTAGTATTCGCGACGGCGAGACCGGGCAATGGCCTCGTTCGCTTCCCGTTTTGCTTCCTTCTGTTTTTCCGCCTCGCGGCGGTCGTGAAATTTCTTACCTTTGGCGATGGATATTTCGCATTTGGCGATGCCATCCCGAAAATAAATCTTGGTCGGGATGATGGTCATCCCCTTCTGTTGGGTCTGGACCACGAGCCGCTCAATCTCTCTTCGGTTCAAAAGCAGCTTTCTTTTCCGAAGTGGGTCATGATTCCGGGCGCCACCGGGCAAGTACTCCGGTATGTGGCAATTTATCAGCCAAGCTTCGCCGCCGCGAATCTCGGCGAATGCTTCGCGAAGCGCACCCTTCCCTTCCCGGAGTGTCTTGACCTCGGTGCCGACGAGAACGATTCCGGCCTCAAGATTGTCCAGGAGTTCGTAGTTATAGGAGGCACTGCGATTCTGCGCAACAATCTTGACTCCGGTGTGTTGATTCTTATCGGTGCTCGCTTTGGCCACAAAACTATCATAGCTGCCGTGGCAGATGTGCTGCAAGTCACGGAATCCGAAACCTTTCCGGTAGCTGCAAGGAAATTTAACAACATTGTAACTGGATTGCTTGAAGCACTTCCGTTTTATGTACGTCTAACATCCCGTTGCTCAGAAGGAATCGGGTTCCTTGCCGCCTGTAAGACCGGATGCTAGACTTGTAAAGAAAGCGAAAACCCTGCGGAGGCTTACTTTTGCGCCGTTTACAATGCGTTGCCCTTCTAGCGACTGTTGCTGTGCTGCTGGGAGGATGCCCCAAGGGGAACGATGAACTCAGCGCCGGCAAAAAAGCCAACGCTATTCAAGACTATGATACGGCGCTAGTTCACTACGAGCGCGCACTCCGAGCCGATCCCACAAATGCTGAGTTTAAGCTTTACGCCCAACAAGCCCGCTATGACGCAGGCCAATTCCACGTCCGCCAAGGCCAGAAAGCAGTAAAAGCCGGCGATTTACAGTTGGGGCTGGCTGAATTTCAAAAGGCTCAGCTGATCGATCCCTCCAACCAGGCGGCAGACCAGGAAGTAAAGCGCACGATGGACCTGATGCTGGCCCAAAGTCCACAGGCGCAGCGGAGCCAAACTCAGGGACCCGCGCAGGATGAACAGGTCCTTTCCGGGCCGCCCGAATTGAAACCGCTCTCGCGCGAACCGATCAATTTGAAGATGACCAACGACGCGCGCGTGGTCTACGAGACGATCGCCAAGCTGGCGGGGCTGAGTGTTATTTTCGACCCAGATTTTACCTCGCGACGCATCACGGCGGACCTACCCAATGTCACGCTGGAACAGGCCCTGGACGATGTCTCGCTGGAAAGCAAGGCATTCTGGAAGCCGGTTAGCCCCAGTGTGATTTTCGTGGCGCCGGATCAGCCGCAAAAACGCAAGGACGTGGAAGACGAAGAGGTAAAGACATTTTATCTGGCGAATACCCTGACTCCGCAGGATCTGACCGAAATCGTCAACGGCTTGCGCCAATTGCTGGACCTGCACCGTCTGCAGCAGGTGAATGCGCAGAACGCGATTGTGATCCGGGATACTCCCGACAAGCTTGCTTTGGCGGCGAAAATCATCGGGGACATTGACCGAGCGAAACCTGAAGTTTTGATTCACGTGCAGGTTCTGACCGCGAGCGTGAACCGCCTGCGAGATTTGGGCGTGTTGCCGGGTCAAAGCATTTCGGTGGCGTTCACCCCGCGGGCGGCGTTCCAGCCTGGCAATTCGACGACCACGACGACGTCAACGACCAGCACTACGTCGACCACTTCGACGACTTCCACTACATCCACATCGCCCGAAATGACCCTGAATTTTCTGAAAAAATTGGGCTGGCAGGATTTCTCGATTACTCTACCGGGGGCCCAGGCCAACGCGATTCTCACCGACGATCGCACCAAGATTATTCAGGATCCGGAATTGCGGGTAACCGATGGGCAGAAGGCCACGCTGAAGATCGGGCAACGCGTGCCGGTGGCGACCGGCAGCTTTCAAGCGGGAGTAGGCGTGGGTGTGACGGGGAGCTCCGGTGTGGTAAACCCGTTGGTGAACACCCAATTCCAATATATTGACGTCGGCGTGAACATTGAAGTCACGCCACGCGTGCATCCCGACGGCGAAGTCAGCATGAAATTGGTCGTGGAAGTGTCGTCTATCATTTCATTCCAAAACATCGGCGGCATCATGCAGCCCGTTATCAGCCAGCGCAAGATCGAACACGATATTCGGCTGAAAGAAGGCGAAGTCAGCGTGCTGGGCGGGCTGATCGAGCGCACCGATTCCCGGAACATCAACGCAATACCGGGAATTGGGGAAGTTCCACTGATGAAGTATTTCTTCTCGGACAACAGCACTTCAGTGATGGAAGACGAAACACTGATTGTCTTAACGCCGCACATCCTGCGGCTGCCTTCGCTGAGCGCGCAGAATTTGAAGTCAATGGCGGCGGGTACCGATTCGAACGTGCGCGTCTACCGTGAAGACGCGACGGTGGAAACGCCCGCAGCCGCTCCACCGGTAGCGGCAACTGCGCCGCGAGCCAGCACTCCTTCCGCGCTTCCGGCGATAACGCCGACATCGCTGCCGCAGAATCCGGTTCCAAATAGTGCGGCGCCAAACCCGACGCAGACCGGCGCGACCGCAGTGCAACTCCATTTCGAACCCTCCGCCACGGCGATGAAAGCCGGCGACACGGCGACGTTGGGCCTCGCCATATCCAACGTGAGCGACCTGTACTCAATTCCTCTAATGATTCATTACGATCCCGCCGTGATTCGTGTGGAAGAGGTTCGCAATGGAGGATTCCTTTCTGGTGGGACGCAGGAAATCGCCATCGTGCAAAGAATCGACCAGCAGAAGGGCGAGGTGATTGTCTCCGCGACGCGCCAACCCAATACGCCCGGCGTCAATGGAACTGGCACGGTTCTGGGCTTCGTGGTGCACGCGGTCGGCCCCGGAACGGCGCACTTACAAATTCTGCAGGTGAACGCGCACAACTCCCAGCAACAGCCGATACCTATCGTTTCCGGGGAAGCCACGATTCAGGTGCAGTGAAGCGATGGATTTGAAATGCAAAAGCGGGCCGGCGCGGCGTTTCCGCTGCGGCAGATCGAGCACCCATCGCGCCCTGAGTAAATCCTCAGGCATGTCGCTTCTCGAACTGGTTATCGCCTGCGGAATCCTGATCATTCTCGCGTCCGTGGCGGTGCCGTTGGCGCGAAACCAAATCAAGCGAGTGAGAGAAAACCAGTTGCGCTGGGACCTGCGGCAAATGCGCGACGCGATTGATCGCTACAAGGACGCGTCGGACAAGGGCCTGATTCAAGTGAAGGCCGGCACCGAGGGGTATCCACCGGATCTCGAGACGCTGGTGAAGCCGACGCAACTTACCGGAGCCACGGACAAGCGGATCCGCTTTTTGCGCGAGATTCCTGAGGACCCGTTGACCAAGAACAAAGACTGGGGCCTGCGTTCGGTACAAGATGATGCCGATGCGACGGGATGGGGCGGCCAGGACGTATTTGACGTTTATAGCAAATCATCGGGCACGGCGCTGGACGGGACGAAATATTCGGATTGGTAGCGTGGCGTTCGAGCGATTTTGTCCGGAGGCGGTCAGCAGAAATGCGGGTTAAATATTCAATTTCGGCGATACGACGAAATCGCGGCGTTCGCGCGGACGAGCGTGGGTTCACTTTGCTGGAATTGATGGTGGTGATGGCCATCATCGTGGTGCTGATGACTATTGCCACCTCTCGATACGAACGAACGGTGACCAGCGCCCACGAAGCATCCCTCAAATCCAACCTGGCTGTGCTGCGCAAAGGGATTCAGGATTACACGCTGGACAAAGAATGCGGGCCGTCAACGCTGGACGATCTGGTCGCGTCCAAATACATCAATACCATTCCGAACGATCCGATGACCAGCGCCAAAGACTGGGTCACGGTGGAAGACGATATTTCGCTGAGCCCCGAACAAAGTTGCAACGGCATTTCAGACGTGCACTCCGCGTCCGAAGGCATGTCGCCGATCACGAACACCGCCTACAGCTCCTGGTGATTTGGGCAATTGTAAAAGTCTTGAAACTTCGCTGAATTCCCTGCTCAATTACTTTCTCTTCGGTGGTCTGACGCGTGCAAAATTCGCGTCCCAACACAAAACCTTTCGTGCCGCACCAAGTCGCCGCAAAAAGCCGCGCGCGAAAAGAAAATTTTGAAACTCTCGCGTCAAGTTTGACCGCCTACGCTCTATCCGCTATGATGTTTCTGCGGGGTGGAGCAGCCTGGTAGCTCGTCGGGCTCATAACCCGGAGGTCGTTGGTTCAAATCCAACCCCCGCAACCAGCTATCTTCCTGAAACCGAAACGGCTTAGCGATCGCAACATCGCTAGGCCGTTTTACTTTTGAGGCCGTTAGCGGCCGGAATTCCTGAATTACAGCCCCCAAACGAGGCTATCTAGTTGGCAAGATGCCGAAAGTCATACCGGCTATTGGCGATCGCGTAAACGGGGGAGGAACTACCGACATTGCGGAGGAATTCAAAAGCAGTCTATCGGGCGGCATGCGTTAGGCTGAAAACTGCAATTCGGACTACAGTTCCCGAGACGCAAAATCTTCACGATTGGATCAGCCAACTTGTAATGCGGCCAAATCCGAACTAGAAAACTGCTGACTAGGAAAGAGTTGAGTCAAGAGCGTCGGGCGTCACTTGACTGTCACCGGTGCAGCCGGCACGCCGCCACCCTGCCCGCCGACAGTGCCGCCTTGACCGCCGCTTGAACCTGACCCGGCACCGCCCTGACCGCTGCCACCGGGCTGGCCGCCGCTCCCACCTTGGCTAGTCCCACCGGACTGGCCGGCACTTCCGCCACTTGCGCCACCGGAGGCACTATTCGAAAGGGTAGTTGCAGTGTCATTGATTCGTTTGCTGTTGGACATTCCAAAGCTGTACACCGCGACTAAGACGACCAGAACAATCATAGCCACGAGCAGCGCATATTCGGCGACATCATCACCAGAGTCATGTCGCCACAGACCCGTCAAAATCGTCTTCATGGCAGGACCTTCTATTTCGCAGAGCGTTTAGGCGTTCGAGAGTGTAAAGAGCTTGGGTACCTTTTATACTCCTTCTTCTCCGTAAGAGCAACCCTTTGCCCCTAGAGCTGCCAGATAGGTTTCAGCTTCGCGTTTTGACTCGAATACGCGAAGAATCGCGCCACTTGCGAATATCTGGGGCCGGAAGGCTACGGCTTCTTGTGGTTGCCTGATCGGTGATGGTTGTGTGCCGACTTGTGGACGCTATCCTTGTAATGTGGATTCGATCTCTCCGGGTGATTGTTGTGGAACCACTTGCGTGGGCCACCCGCTGACCGTGGCTGAGCAAGCACCGGCAGGCAAAATGTGAGAAATAGAATTGAAATTCTAGTTAAATTGCAGTTTTTCATCTTCCACCCAAGCTTTCGCGAGCGCGATCGAATGCACCCTGGGTGCACCGGCGGCGCTGGCGTATCCGCTACGTGATTAGGTGAAGGCGGATAGGGGCATGCCGGCCACCTTTCGCCTCCGCGAAGTTTATTTGTTTGGTCGCGTGATTTCCAGGCGGTCACCTACTTGGGTACCGGTCCGGTAAATCGTGTGCGCCGGAAGCTCCAAGACGCTCATCGCTCGCAGCGAGACCGCCGAGATTCGAAATGGGCGTACGTGCTCCTCCACATGAACGACTTCCTTTTCCCTACTGAGAAAAATGAGGTCAATCGGAAAAAGCATTCCGATGGTGTGAACCCCACGAGAAGGCACGATCCAAAGGCCGCGGCCGAGTTGCGCCCAGCGCTTTGTCTTACCGAGCAGTCCCACTAGACGGCGGAGGTAACTGTCGGCAACGGTAGCCTCCGTAGCCACAAATGTCTCTCTCGTCTTGTTGTAGATGTAGACGTGACCATTTTGAGTTTGAACTTTGCCAGGCATGGGTCTGCCGTTTGCACCCTCACGAGCGTCGGTCATCACAAGGTCTCCAAGTCTCTTCTATACTTACGCCACTACTCGACGATCTTCCGCTTACGGCGCCAAATGATAATGAACAAAACCACCACTGCCAATGCACCTGCTACCAACCGAATCAGCGTTATGCTATCCATTGACTTCTCCTCTTTGTTTTAATATTCGATCTTACGAACTTCGAAAGATCGGTACTGCCACCTTCATTTGTTGAGGGCTGGTAAAAACTGCCTCATCAAAGTGATCACTGCGGGACCCAAAATCACTACCATCAAAGCCGGAAAGATAAAAAACACTAATGGCGGCACCATCTTTACGGTGGTTTTAGCGCTCATTTCTTCCGCGCGCTGACGCCGCTTCATGCGCAAGTCATCCGAGTGAACCCGCAGCGACTGCGCTATGCTGGTTCCGAACCGTTCCGTCTGGATCAACATGGCTACGAGCGCCTTGATGTCTTCGACGCCTGTCCGTCGAGCAAGTTCCCTCATGGCTTCGAGCCTGGTTTTGCCGACTCGCATCTCCATATTCACCAACTGCAACTCCTCGCTAAGGTGCGGATGAGTAATGCGCAGTTCCTGCGCCACCCGCATGAGCGCCTGATCTAGTCCCAGACCGGCTTCCACACAAATGACGAGCATGTCCAAGGCATCCGGCAGCGCCAGGCGCAACCGATGTTGACGAGCCTGAACTCTCCACATCAGCCAAAGTTCAGGCAGGAGATACCCAACAACGGCGGCTAAAAGTGGAACGAACACAACGTTCAAGCGGTAGATCCCGGTAGCGAATGTCATCGCGACGAAAGCAACCGGCATCAAGATTTTGATACCCTGCATTGCCATCATGGCGGTGGCGCTGCGATAGCCCGCTCGAACCATGGGAAGTTGCGCCTTCGATCCTGCCACTGCCGGAGTGGACGACATGAGACCCCCGACAGCTGCCAGGCCGTCGCGCACCCGCCCTTTCTGTTTATTCGCAAAGCTCGTTTCGCGGACCTGTTGCGGCGGCGGCTGAATCAAGCGCGAAAATCGCTCTGCGATCCCGATCTCACCCGGGGCAAGGGCGTAAAGCAACGCCGCAAGTACAGCGACAGTGGCTACAAAAGTGATCGTCGTAACGGCCCACAGCATTGACTTTTCTCCTCCCCGGCGCTCAGACCTCGAAATGTATAATTTTCCAAAGCAACGCTGACCCGATCAATTGCATGCCGACAGCTATGGACAGAACGACGGGGCCGGCGGGATCATCGACCAGGATGTGGATGTAATGCGGGTTGATTATTTCTAGCGTTAACATCATCAAGGGTGGCAGCGAAATCAAAATGGCCGCCGTTAACCTTCCTTGCGCCGTTCGGGTCTTAACCTCGCGGTGGATTCTGAACCTGTCGCGTATGACTCGGGACAGTCCATCCAGAATTTCCGCCAGATTTCCCCCAGTCTCTTTTTGAATAAGCAGTGCGGTAACAAAGAAACGCACGTCCACCATCGGGACGCGTTCCGTCATATTCAAAAGAGCATCCTTGAGCGGCAAACCAAAATTCTGCTCCTCGAACGTAGCGCGGAATTCCTCGGCCACGGGCTCGGATGATTCCTTGGCGATCATCTCCAGGCCGGTCGTAAATGCGTGCCCGGCGCGCACTGCGCGGCCCAAAAGATCCAGAGCCTCTGGAAAATGCTCTTCGAATTTGCGCAAGCGGCGGCGCCGCTTAAACGCGACCACGGAAAATGGAACGACCGTGGCAATTATTGCCGCCAACACCGCAATTGGAAACTGTGGATAAAACATTTTAGTGATGAGGTAGGAACCCAGTCCAATTACCGCGCTTATCAGCAGAAGCTTGGCTGGCTTTGTCTTCATGCCCGCTTGCGCTACAAAATCCCGCAAACGCGACGACCAAGTCCACTTCATCAATAATCGATGCAGGGCAGGAACGCTGCTGAGCATTTCATCTCGCACTAATTTCAGATTAAGGGAGACGTTGCCCCGCTGTTCGGCTTTGCGCACCGATTCCATCCTGCGCCGCACTACCTCTTGATTCGCGTCGGTCCCCACAAACATCCAGATCAACGCAACGAGCGTGACCACGACCAAGAAAGTCAAAATGGAAAGCAGTAACGCCATCGTGAGCTCCTCAGTGCACTCGGGACATTTCAAACATAGACATCGGCAACTGTATGCCCGCTACGAGCAGCCGCTCCGCGAACTTTGGCCGAATCCCGGTTGGCACAAATTCACCAATCACTTCTCCGTTTTCGCGAATGCCGCGTTTCCGGAATACAAAAATGTCTTGCATGGTCACAACCTCGCCTTCCATCCCGGTGATTTCGGCGATGCTGATCACCTTGCGAGTTCCATCGCTGAGGCGGCTTACTTGGACGACCAGATCAATAGCCGATGAGATCTGGCGGCGGATTGCCGAGTCTGGGATGCTCAAATTCGCCATCGCCACCATCGTCTCCAGCCGGCTGAGAGCGTCTCGAGGAGAATTCGCGTGAATCGTGGTGAGCGAGCCATCATGACCTGTATTCATGGCCTGCAACATATCCAACGCTTCCTCACCGCGGACCTCACCCACGATGATGCGGTCAGGCCGCATCCGCAGCGAGTTGATTAAGAGTTGACGCTGATAAATAGCGCCCTTCCCCTCAATGTTTGGCGGCCGTGTTTCCAGTCTGACGATGTGCTCTTGATTCAGCTGCAACTCGGCTGCGTCTTCGATCGTGACGATTCGTTCGCGATTGGAAATATTGGAAGAGAGCACATTCAGAAAGGTGGTTTTCCCGGCTCCCGTTCCGCCGGAGATGATGATATTCAGCCGGGCCTTCACGCACCCACGCAACAAATCCAGCATGCCGGGTGTGAGCGTATGATTGTTAACCATGTCCGCGGCCGTCAGGCGTTCATGGCCAAATCGCCGAATCGAGAGGCACGGCCCGTCCACCGCGAGTGGCGGGATAATCGCGTTTACCCGCGATCCATCCGCAAGGCGTGCATCCACCATGGGCGACGATTCATCTATTCGCCGGCCGATGGCCGAGACGATCCGGTCTATGATGCTCATCAGGTGCGCATCGTCTCGAAACTGAACTGACGTCTGTTCCAGCATTCCTTTTCTTTCGACGTACACACGCTTGTACGTATTGACCAGGATGTCCGAAACCGTGGGATCGGCCAGGAGTGGCTCCAGCGGGCCGAGTCCGAATACCTCGTCCAGAACCTCTTGGGCTAGGCGCTCTCTTTCCTGCAGATTCATCGGCGTGGATTCACCGACGACCAGCGCCTCGAGGATATGGCCTACCTCACGCCGAACCTCTTCTCGATTAACCTCGGTTAACCGGTCCAGGTTCAATTTTTGGATCAGCTTCCGATGGATCGCGATTTTTACCGCGCCGAAATCCGTTCGCGTGATAGTCGGAGCAACTGGTGGCATCGTGTCCTACCTCTTGGTTGGAAATGAAAAGAATCCGCTCAGCGAACTCTTCTTTGCAGCAGGGGGCGACTCCATGCCGGTCAACTGCGAAGCGATCTGACGATACCGTCCGCTTAATACATTGTTGTGATTCTCCATCAATGGAGTTCCAAGATTGATGGACTCGGATGCCTTCCGGAAATCGTTGGGAAGGCACGCAAAAATCGGCCGATTTATGTCTTTTTGAATGCTTCTCAAGACTTCATCGTCGCCCTTGTGCCACCGGTTGATGATGATGCGTGCGCGCTGGGGCTCGATCCCAAAGCCCTTGAGCGCCAAGAGTCGCCGTTCCAAGGTCCAGAGCGCCGGCACATTCGCCTCCGCCACGATCAGAATCATTCGCGCCATTCGCAAAATCGAGCTCCACTCGGATGAAAATTGCGAACCCATGTCCACCAGCACCATGTCAAAAACGTTCTGCGCGACGTTGACCACGCGCTCGAGCGGAGGCACCGGAATTGTTTGCCACTCCTCGGGCTGTAACGCGCCTCCCAAAATCTCCAGCTTGGTCTTGTGCGGCGTCATCAAACCGCTGAAAAAATGGCTATCCAGGCGATCCAGGTTGTCCACCGCGTCCCGAACCGTGAACCGCGGATGCAGATCCAACAGCAGGTGCACGTTCCCGAGCGGCCGCGCAAAATCGAGCAACGCGACGTGTTTTCGCGCGAATGTCGAAAGTTGCACCCCGAGGTTGACGGCCACCGTGGTCGCTCCCACCCCGCCCTTTGCCCCCATCACCACAATCAATTTGTCCAGCGAAGGCCGGTCCTTGGCCTCCGAAGAGTCCTGAGCGAAACGCGACAACATTTCATTCAACGTCGTGGCGCTGACCGGCTTGGGCAGAAAATCCTGAACGCCGCAGCGCATCGCTTCCAGCAACAGTTGATGGCTAGGCGGCGCAATCGCCGAAACGGCCACCAGTCTTAGCGACGGGCGAATCCGTCGCAATTGCGCTCCGAACGTGAAATACGTCTCCGGGTCGCGCGACAAGTCCAGAAAAACCACGTCTGGGAGCGCATCGGCTGAATCCGGCACGCGGTCCGTGGGAATCGTCCACTGCTTGATGGACTTCACGATGCCCGTCTGTTGCAGTGCAGCCAGTAGCTGCGCTGAACTCGTCGTATCTCCGCTGGCTATCGCGACCGTTAACATTGGCCGATTTCCCTAATCCTCAGAATCTTTTCCGTCAATGACCCCTCGCACTCGCGTCCGGTCGTTCACTTCGACGACTGTGCTGGCGCAGGCGCCGGAACCGTGGCTCCTAAGAACGCCTTGGGCATGGCCGGCGTTGGCAGGGCGCTGTCCGAAGGGTGCACAATTCGCGGCGTCACTACAATCAGCAGTTCGTTCTTACTCTTGGTCAGCGACCGGCTCTTGAAGAGATTGCCGAGGACCGGCACGTCCCCGATCCACGGAATCTTGTTGAACTCTTCCGTCACCCTATTGTCAAGCAAACCCGCCATCGCAAAGGTCTGTCCATCTCTCAATACCACGTCCGATTCCGCGCGATTGGTAGCCAATGCCGGAATCAAGAAGCCCTGAATCGTCAACGCGTTCGTGAAGTCCAACGAGCTGACTTCGGGCTTAACCTTCAAGTGAATCAGGCCATCGGGAGTCAGGGTCGGCGTGAAGTTCAAGCGCACGCCGAATTCCTTGAACTGAATCGTGATGCCTGCGAATCCTCCTCCACTGGTTCCCTGCAATATTGGAAAAGGGAACTCGCCGCCCGCCAGAAAGCTGGCTTCTTTCCCGGACTCGGTCATCAAATTCGGTTCTGCCAGGATCTGCAGTACGTTATTTGTCTCCAGCGCCTGAATCGTCGCTGCGAAATCAATGTCCGGCCGGAAGATAAAGATGTTGAGTAAGTTGCTTAAGCCTATGGCAGAAGTGGCACCGCTCGAGCCGCTTCCGGTTGTCGGAGAAACGAGTTGCGGCGGCGAGAACTGCTGCGTTGAAATTGTGCCGATATTCTTCGCTCCCGGCAGGCTCAAAATATTTATGCCGAGCTGGCTTTCCACCGTACGATTTACGTCCGCAAACTTCACTTCCAGCAGGATTTCAGCGTCTGGCGCGGCCGGAACTTCCATCAGGCTCGTGACTTTTGGCGCAGCAGTCTTCACCACTTCCAGAATCTTGTCGGCCAATGCCGCGGACGAGACTTTGCCCGAGACAATCACCATGTCTCTGGAAGTCTCCACCTGTACCGCCTCCGCCGGAAAAACCTCGTGAATCTTCTGGGTCAGTCCCAGGATGTCAATGTCAACCGAGACTTCAAACGCCTGGCTCTGATCCGCCTCATCCCACAGCAACAGCGAAACTCCCCCCGGCGTTTTCCCGTTCACCAGAACCTGAAACGGGCTGACCACGATCGCTTCGGCAATCGTCGGATCGGCCAGCGAGACTCTCTTAATCTTCGTGGGCGAACTAATCACCAGCGAACGCCCCACCAGCAGGTGCAGCGTCTGTGGTCCTTCGGACTCTGCCGCCGCAGTTTGCGCCGGCGCCTGCTGAACCGCGGCGGCTGTCGCCTGAGTTACAGCCGGAACAGCTTGGGCCATCGCCGTTATCGTCGAGGCATTTGGTTGCGCTTGCTGGGCCTTCGCGCCCGCTGCGCCAATTAGCAGCGCGCCAACCAGCAGCATGCTAGCCAACGCCGTGCGGCCGTCCGCGTTTCGGTTTATATTGCAGTTGAGGTCAGACATTCTTTTCCCCTGTAATCTCTTCACTGTGGAAAGCTTTTGTTTTCGCGCTTATTGCCAGTGATGACTTCAACAACGTATGGTGACGGTGGCGGCGGAACATACTTGACGCTCGGCAAACGTTTGGGGGGCGGCGGCGCTCCTCCCGAGAATAACGACCCCTGCAGCACGGCGGGCGGAACCACCAGTTTTGTATCCACGGTGTTGCGCAGGGCCAGTTGGATTTTTCCTTCAGTGCTGGCCATGGTCAGTCTCGCGGCGTCATCCGGCGTGACGAGAAGCGTAATGACCGGCACGGTCTGCGGCTTTCCTTCGCGGTCCTGCTCGATTTTCTGTCCGGCGGCGAGTACCTTCACATTCTCCAGAATCGTCCGGGTGACGTTCTCACTGCTCCCACGACCGGACCCCGCGACGTTACCCGTCACCAGCACGTCCACCATCGTTCCGGGGATCACGAATCCAGCCACACCCACGACTTCGTTCACCGCCACCGAAAGGGCGCGCATACCCTCCGGAATCGTCGCTGGCAATCCGGCGCCGGACTGCGTGGACGCCAGCTTGCTTTCCAAAATCGGCTCATTCTCGGCGACTGGAGTAATCAGCGCGCGGTTCGCGCAATCTTCAATCCGCGTGAACATTCCGGAAACGGGCTCATCCGAAGGCCATGGAATCAACCGCAGGTTGTTGGCATCCACGCGCGTGCCCAGTTGCAGCGGTATCGCCGCCACCACGATGTGTTGGGCGATAAATGGCTTCACAGCGCTCGCGTTTTTGAATGCGTGATACACATACGTGCTCAGGAACAGCCCGAGCACCACCGCGACCGTCAATCCGATGAGCATCCGGTTTCGATTCATTAGAAAAGTCTCCCTTGCCCCAGTCTCAAACGACCCAGCGCGTCGCGCAGTAGCAAATCACCGTGGCCGCCGCCACCGCCACTCCAAACGGGAGTTTCAGCAGTCCCGGATTGTCCAACGAAATTTCCGGATTCTTGCGCAGCCCGAAGGACAGAAATCCTCGCACCAGCACATACATATTCCGCATGGTCTGTCGCACGCGATGCGTCCGCATCACTTCCACCACCGCCATGAATCCAGAAACCAGAATGCTTCCCAACAGCACGAACACAAACAAGGTTGGCCCCAGGAAGGCTCCCAGCGCCCCCATCAATTTCCAATCGCCTGCTCCCAACCCGCGCAATAGCACTAAAGGAAGCAGGAGACCCAGAGCCAGACTGGCTCCCGCGAGCGAAGTCTTGGCTCCGGGCCAACCCGCAATCACGGTATGCACCGTGAAGCCGAGGAGCAGCGCAGGAACGGTCAGCCAGTTGGGAATCTTGCGCGTGCGCCAGTCCGTCCACCCCGCGCAGAGAGCCAGCGCGAGGGCGAGCATCCAAATAATTTCGGTTCCGCTTATCACTGATTTAAGGTCCTGTACTTCATAGTTCTGGCATCATCGGGTCAAGTTGGCGCTGCCGTTTAGCTTGACCCAACCTGCCGACGTGCGAGCGCAGCCGCACGACCGAATCTTGACTACGTGGTCAGGTTCCCTGCCGCGTTCGAGAACACGTTGTTGATCGCGCTCGCCAGCGTGCCAAGCGAGCCGATCGCGGCCAACGCAACCAGAACCAACAACAAAGCGTATTCGGTCAGATCCTGTCCTTCCTCTTCCTTCCAAAGGCGTCCGAGAAGTGCTTTCATTTTCGTTCCTCCGCGAGAACCTTTTTGTGCGCCCGATACAGGAATAAGCCGCTGGGAATTTGAGGTCTTCCCAGCGGCCTCTTGCCTTGTGTGTCCGGACTGACGCCAATCCAGCAGAGCCCGATTAGGTCAGGTTCGTGGCGGCTTTCGAGAACGTGTTATTGATCGCGCCCGCCAGCGTGCCGAGCGAACCGATTGCAGCCAACGCAACCAGAACCAGCAACAACGCGTATTCGGTCAGGTCCTGTCCTTCTTCTTCCTTCCAAAGGCGTGCCAGCATGTTCTTCATTTGTCTTTCCCTCTCTTGATGTAAGGTAAACGGCACGGGAGCCTGTTTGCCGATACTGCCTTAGAGCATCTACCGCACCAATTGATCGGCAACGCGACGCTCGGCCTAACCGCTTCATAAGAAAAGATTTCTTGAATCAAATTGCACAACTCGCTGGCACTCTGCAGAACGGAACTCAAAAGCGTCACCGCTTGTGAACGTTGCTATTCCTGCCCGAATACGCTTTGTTGACGCTCTTTTCGGTTGGAATTTCGCGCGAATCGGCTCAGCTCGAAGGAAGGATGACGCGTTTCCATTGAGGGGTCCTTCCCCTACTTGGCGGGCGCGTCACACCGCCTGGAACGAGATAGGTTCTTGAACGCGCTGGTCGAGGTCGGCTTCGAGTTGCTTGCCGCTACCCCAGCGGCTAAAAAACCACACAGACCCTATCGCTGGCAGGAAGAAGAGTCCCAGGTTGGAAGTCCAAAGCAGCGCCAGGTAGAGCGGCGTCAAGAAAAACAAGAACCCGAGCGTCACAACTAAGTACGCCTTTGATGTTGATACGCGGGCCGACGAAGCCACAATGGGTCCGGCGATCAGGATGGGAAGGATCATCAGGCTGAAGTCATGTAGAAAGGAGTGAAAACTCACAAGCAAGACTGTGGCAACAGCGATGGCAAATCCCAGATCGAACTCCAGCGAGGTTTTCACACTGCGCATCTTTTTTCCAGCCCAGATCAGCGCGGCAAACGTTCCAAACAGCAAGAGGAAACCCCGTAAACTGGGGGGCACCGAATCCGGAAGGCAAACCGATAGAAAGCCGCGCCAGGTCGCCATCCGCCCTGGGCGCACGGTCCACTGAGCGGCCAGCGCCTTCGCGGATGTCTCTGTCCCTTGTGACACTAAGAGTCGCACGTAATCGGCCATCCCATGCAGGCCAACAAGCCACGTGGATAGAGCGACTACGAGAAGGGCTCCGGGGATGAATCCCCGAACAAATCTCCATTTCCCGCCAAGAAATGCCACCAGGACGAACGGCAACACGAGTTGCGGCCGGAAAAGGCCTAGGGCCAGTATGAAACCAGCTAAATCATCGTTTCCTCGTTTCCATAGCCAGAACGAGAGCGTAAACAGAAATAGCAAGAGAATCGAATCGTGGCCCATCAACAGGCAGTACCATGCGGGAAAGAAGGCCAAAACCGTCAGAAATGCGAAAGGGAGTCTGGATCGTCCTTTCGATCTACAATTGCGAGTTAGCAAGACAACTCCGGCAAGCATTCCAAAGCCGAGCCCGGTCCAAAGCTCATATGCCGGAAAGAATCGCAAGAACGTAAAGGGCAAAAAAATCAAAAGCTCGTATGGTACGTGATTGTTGGGTACTCGTGGCACATCTGTAACCCGACGAATAAACTTGTTCTCGGCGTCGAAGTCGTAAAGGTGTGAAGCCTGTCCTTCCCGCACCATCTGCGCATTTGAGTAGAAGATTGGGAAATCGTTTCTACCTTCGCGAATCCCCTTCCATAGAACAAAAAATACTGACACATTTGCAATCAGCATCAGGATCATGAAACCCGACAGGACTCGGTGATCGATCCGGATCTGGATGAGCTGGTTACCCGAATTTTCTGTGGAGTTCACCTTTACCCCAAGTCTGCTTTGTCGGCGATGGTTACATGCTGAGCGCCTGCGGGACACCAGTTCAAGAAGCGCTCGAACACGCGAAACCCGCTTAACCATTTGGGAAAGAACACGATGTAGTCTCGGCGAAGGAGCTTTAGGCCGGACGTGAGCAGCGCGGACACCTCGAGGGCTGGCAGCAGCACGACTCCTTCATCAAATGGACAATGCGCCACGGCCCAGCGCGTCAGAGGATTTAATGGGTTGTGCTCGAAAATTACCAATTTCCCGCGGGCGCCAAATGCGATGCGGCCTCGGATATCACCGCCCTCCGTTCTTTCGGGTCTACATGGTGCAGAACGTTCGCAAGGATAATGATTCCGTAATCCTGGGCAACGTCACTGCCTTAGAGCATCTACCGCACCAATCGCCGGGCAACGCGACGCTCGGCCTAACCGCTTCATAAGAAAAGATTTCTTGAATCAAATTGCACAACTCGCTGTCACTCTGCAGAACGGAACTCAAAAGCGTCACCGCTTGTGGACACTCCGGCTCGCTCACACATTCGCTTTGTGAACGGCGGTCCTGCATCGACGCTCCAGTCGTTTCTGGGTTTGCGTAGAACAGTTACAGCGGCTTGCTGGTCAAAGGTGATGACTCTCGGGACGTAGATATAGAAATGATCTTGGGGGTTCAGTCGCTCTGGAAGAGGTATCTCGATGCTGTCGTATAGCTGGTAGTTTCGCCCGATAGCGTCGCGAGCGAGGGGCGTCAGATACATTTCCAGCAATTGGGGGTCCCGCTCCTTTTCGAGGTCAAAGTCGAGAACAATCAGAGAGAACCAGCGATCACGGATCCGCGCGAGCAACTCTTGGTCGGCGACCACGCCCCGGCGCGCCATCAACTCGGTTTGAAAGAGATCGGCGAAAGGCGTATCTAGGCCGGCCTGTACCAAGTCGCCCCCACGAAAACCGAGCGCCCGCGCACCAGGGGGAAAGCTACGCCGAAAGAAGCCCTGCACTCCGTTGTACCGCGCCAGATCCACAGGATTTGGCGGCGGAGGCGTGTACCACTGGCCGATAAGGAGCGCAATACCCATCAATACGACCACTTCAAGTGCACCACGCCTTCCTGCGAGCCGGCTCACCAGAAGGGCGGGGATAAGAACGCTTATAAGGAGAATTGACTCGTAAAAGTACTGGATGAACGCCGATTCCTTCCCAATGGTCAATAGTCCGAGCAAAACGGCGCAAGTTAAATAGCACCGTATCATTCTGTTCGGATTGCCTCGCAGATACTCAAATCCCAGCAAAACGGGAGCTGCAAACATCAAGGTGAAGTTGATCACTCCGGACGAGAGCTGATGCCAAGAGAACAGAGTGGCCTGGTAGAGCAAGAAATGGCGCCAGAACTCTTGCTTGGGAAAGACAACCCATTGAAAGAACGCAAACATCCCCAGGCCAACTACGGCCAGCAGACCTACAAACTGAGCCAGACGAGCATATTGTCTTTCAAGCAATAGGTACGCCAGGACCGCAAGCACTCCCGCAATAAACTGCTGCTTGTAAAAAAACCCGAGCGCAATTAGCGGTACCGCAAACAATATGGCTCCGCTATCACGAAACCTGTATGCGACCAGAAAGCCTGAAAAGAATAAAAACAGCGCGACATTGTCTGATAGTGCTGCGACGCCGTGGAAGGTAACGATTCCGTAGGCCAGAAAGACAAGAGGGCTTAAGCAGGCCGCGACGTAACTTCTCGTCAGCCAAAATGCCAACAGTCCGCAACCTGTGGCACAACCGAGAATCGCTAGCGCCGAAAGCAGACGAAGAGGAAAATACGAGGGATTCTTCGGATCAATCAGGCGAGAACCAACTAGGAAGAACAGCGGCCCGTAGGTAGCTCCCGCGAAGCCTTGGGGACTGGGCGGGGAATAAATGGGTACACCCTGCCCGAGTCTCGCAGTTTCCGCTAAGGCCGCGCCTTCGTAACTTTCTTCGCCTGGATAGTTAATTCTCGCCGGCCACGAGGAGACATTTCGCACAACAAAGAAGCCAGCCAGCAAAAAGGCGCTAACCATGAAGAGCAGACTGGTATTGACCCTGCTGACGGAACCGGTGGTCACGGGTTCAGCCCTTCTCTCCCCACATCACCATGTTCCAGGCCAGCCAGCGCACCAGCGGCAAACGAGTAAGTGCGCCATCGAGCGCGCGCAGGGGCATCCACCAGCGCAGACTTCGGGGCGTCTCGCGCAGGATTCTCTTCCAGTAGCGGTCCTGATTGGGGTGCACGCGGTCCACGGCGTAATACTTTACGAATAGCAGCAGCGTCGAAATCCAGAATTCGCGATGTTGCACGTTGGGGAAATATTTTCTGGCCAACCGCAAATCCGCCAGCGTCAGCGGCGATTCATCTTCGGTGCGTACTTCGGTGGCCATCCGGCGGTACACATTGATCGCCGGGTTATACGCCACCGGATCGTACGAGAAAAAACGCCCACCCGGCTTCAGCGCGCGATGGATTTTCTGAAACAGCGCGCCACGATCCTGCACGTGATGGATGGTATTGGCGATGTAAACAAAATCGTATGTTTCTGCCGGGACGGCGAGATCTTCGGCCTGCGAGACGATGCCTTCGATCTCGACTCGGTATTTCTTGGCCAGCTCCCGCCCGGTCTGCACCATCCCGGGCGATATATCCGTCATGGTCACATGCGCGCCCTGCAGCGCAAAATACACCGATGATTCGCCCAGTCCCGCTCCAATATCCAAGAGCCGCTTGCCTTTCAAATTGCCCATGCGGCTGAGAATGAAGCGATTCTCCATCGCCGTGGGCGCCTCGAAACACTCGCGCACCAGAACGTCTTCAATCGGCGTGCTGCCGGCCCATTCGTCGTGAAACGCCGCCTCGCGCTGATGCGTAATCGTGTCCGATGCCATCGTGGGCTCGAATAATTCCTTATCGCTTGCCACTTGCCGCGGTTCGCGCCAGCGGCATAATTTCCGCAGCGAGACTCCGTGCTTGAAATCCCATTCGCTCTCGCACCACATACAAAGGCCGCCGTTTCGATTCACCGTAAATCCGGCCAACGTATTCGCCGATGATTCCCATGCAAATCAGCTGCACGCCCCCGATGAACAAGATTGCCACCAGGATGCTGGCCCAGCCTTTTACCAGCCCCTCGACTCCCATCAACCTCTCGACCACGGTGATCAGGATGCCCAGCAGCGCAATCCCCGACGCAGCGAAACCCACCCAAGTAGCCAGGCGCAGCGGCAAAATTGAAAAGGAGACGATTCCGTCGGTCGCGAAGCGCAACATTTTGAACAGCGAGAATTTTGTCACTCCCGCGGCCCGCGCCGCCCGGCGATACCGGACCGCCGCTTGCGAGAATCCCAGCCAGCTCACCATTCCACGCACGAAGCGGTCGCGCTCGGGCATGGCCAGCAAGGCATCCACCACGCGGCGGCTCATCAGCCGGAAATCGCCGGTATCCAGCGGAATTTCGGTGTCCGACAATTTTCCGATCAAGCGGTAGAACAATTTCGCGGTCCACAACTTGAACGCGGTCTCGCCTTGCCGTTCGCTGCGCACTCCATACACCACGTCGTATCCGTCCATCCATTTCGCGACGAAATCAGCGATTACTTCGGGCGGGTCCTGCAAATCAGCGTCAATGATGGCCACGGCGTCACCCGACGCGTGCTCCAGTCCGGCGGTAATGGCCATCTGGTGGCCGAAGTTGCGCGAAAAGCGCACCGCGCGAATGCGCTCGTCCTCCGCTTGCAACTCGCGCAAGATTTCGGGAGTTCGGTCGGTGCTGCCGTCATCTACGTAGAGGATCTCGAACTTCTGCGGCAACTGCTCCAGCACCGCAACCAGCCGGCGGTTGGTCTCGCGCAGTACTTCTTCTTCGTTCAAGCACGGAACAACGATGGAGATCATCTCGGGCATGGCTACCTCACTTGCGCAGGCATGAGAGCGCGTACGGACTCCGCCTCTGTCTGCCCGTGAACGTCATTGCCGTCCCACCTTAACGTACAACGCGCTGACGTTGTCCGAATACACCTTTTGCCAGTTGGGCATAGACGCCAGCACTGTCGACAGCGGCTCATCGCGCTGCAGCAAGCAGGCGCGGATTCCATAGCCGCTCAGCACCTGCATCGCACCTGGCTTCAGCATCGTGATGTGCATGTAGTCGCCCAGCACACCCGTTTGCTCGAAGAGTTCGCTACGGCCATCAATGAAAGTCTTATACCCTGCCTCGACCATGTATCCGCCGAAACCGTAGCTATTGAAAAGCGGTCCCGGTGCGGGGTTCCGCTGCATATACGCCAGCGCTTGCACTGGAAATTGGTCAGCTACCTTCTGGTCCATCTCCGTCCGCGACGGCATAAAATGCACCATCGCGATCACAACTCCCGCCATCAACGCGAAATTGATCGGGTACTGATCCTTGGCCTTGTTGTATGCAGGCGCCCACCGCTCCAGAATCGCAGCGAGCAGCGGCGCAAAAAACGGGACGAAAAGTAGGAGAAATCGCACGTGCAGGCAGGCCATCGCTGTGCCGAAGAGAAATAGCAGGATTTCGTACATGCGCCACGAAAAACGAAACGCCATCTGCGCGAGGAAGAATCCCAGCAACAGTACCAGAAATATTTTCCCGCCAACAAGGTTGAACGGCATCACCTGCCACTCGAGGATGTTTGCCACACTAATCGGCAGTGACGACGCCACCGTAAACGGGTACGCGGCCAGCCGCACGCCGTACGGCGTGACGGCGATCGCCGCCAGCGAAAGCATGAACACCGTCTCCAGCCGCAGACGCTCGGACGTGCTCCAGCGCTGGGCTTCCAAACTCCCTAGCTGAAAACTCACCAGTCCGCAGGCGATATACAGCGCCACCACGCCCAACCCGATAATCCACGACCCATGCGAATTGATCCAGATCATGAACAGGACCGGCAACCCCCACACGGCGCGCTGCTTCCCCTGTCGAAAACGCTCCAACGCGATCAGCGTGAGAATCAAGAACAAGTAGCCCATCATCTGCGGACGCAAATTGAATGACGCGTTGGCCAAAGTGAGCAAGACGGCCGCGGCGACGAATCCTGCCTTTGAGTTCCCCGAGCGCAGCGTTGCGAACGCGTAGAGCGCCAGGATCACCGCGCTGGCTAGCACCACCAGCAGCGCCTGCAGCCCGCGCAGCCCGCCCATCCGGTACACCGCGGCGAACACCACGTCCCCCAGCCACTCGCAGGACATCCACGGCATACCCTTCGCTGTGTACGAGTAGGGGTCAGTCGTGGCCCAACGATGCGTCGAGAGAATCAATTCCCCGGTCTTGATGTGCCACCATAAGTCGGGATCCACGTTGAACGACCGCACCACTCCAAACACTGCGCCGACCAGCAACATTCCCAGCATGGCTGGAAACGAGACGGCGCGCTGCAACAGCGCGCGCAGCTGGCGCGCCCGTGCGACAGCCGCATCGAGGATGGACGGCAGGCGCTCCGCTGACCCGTCGGCAAGGCCCAGAGGCGCGAGCGCCTCCGGCGGCTTGCAGATGTGCATTCCCCGTAGTATGTCGTCCGCTTCGCTCATGATTTCCTCTTACTGAACAAGGCGTACCGGAATAAACTGCGAGCCACCGCCGCTGAGAGTGCCGCTCGACCCTTGCCCGCTGCCGCCGGATCCGCATGAGCCGCCGGACTGGCCGCAAGAGGAAATGTTCAGAATGAGAGCGTTAATTTGGTCGTCATTCCCTGAATGATTGGCGTATTCAATGAACATTTGCATGTAGCCTACGACGGTAACGACATCGCCATTCCCTGGACCGCCCATGGTGGCCGGGTCATACACGGGAACTGTCACAATCGAATCGCTTTGTGTAACTGTCTTGCCCACTAGGGCGGAATTCGGATTGTTGCTTCCTCCGGTGATGGTATAGGGCAAAGTACCAGCCGGCGGATTCGAGGCAAACACGATGGAATCTTGACCGTTACCAGCACCGTCGCTCGATGCATGGATGAGGTCATTGATCCCGCTATCCGTAGGCCCGACCTTTTTTCCGTCAAGAACGGTCAGTTGCGAACCGCAGGTAAGCTCGACTGTGCTGCACGAGGAAACGTTGCTAGCGAACTTGCTGCCGCTCTGGCCCGAGAAAGCTATCTCGTACCAATGACTCGGGACTGACCCATTCGAATGGAGGAACCAAGTTTCGCCGATGGGGCCATTGGGATAAAGGCCTGCATGCGCTAATGTCCCATCTGTATTGAAAAAAACCGACTGGCCCGTGCAAACCGGACTCGCTGGTGTCTTGTACGCAGTGTTTGGATCGCAGTTCGGCACGAGAAACGGTTTCAAGCAAGATGCGCAAATAGTCTGGCTACCCGACGAGGAACCGGAGGGGTTGTAAGCCTCCGCCTTGGCTGTGGCGGATACATTGACGCTACTCACACCGAAGATTTGCATGAAGTTCGTTGGCAGGCTCGCCGTTACCACAACCGTGATCACCGGGTCGCCGGCATGTGAGAAATCGAAAGTGACGTTGCCATTTGGAATGGTGGGTGCCTGTCCCCCGACAAAATTCTGCTGGCCCACCGCGACGGCTTCATTTGTGGCTAGCGTTTGTACTGTTGCCTGGCTGACCAGACCCGAAGTGAAGCCCGATGTTACGAACGTCTGCGCCCCGGCGAGTGCCGCCGCGTCTGACGCGCGCTGCGCTTCGCTCCTACCAAGGTAGAGGGCGACTAGATCAATCGCGAGGCCGGCAAGACCAAGCAGCGCTACCATGGCTGCGGCCACAATGAATATGCTCGCCCCTCTCTCTGAATTTCTTCGAGGCGCTGGTGCATTGACTGTTTTCACAGCGGCCACCTCCTAATTCAAATTCTGCATAGTGCAATCAGTCTGAATCGTTGCCGGAAGGCTGAGACTCGAGCCATTCAGAATCAATCCGATCATCTTTCCAAGACTCCAAACGTACGGGTAGGTCAGAGTGACCTTCGTCCCGACAACCGTCGTTGTGCCCACCGTGAAAATGTACGCCCTATTGATCACAAGAGAAAAACCGCTGCAACCCGTACTGCTCGATGCGAAGGTATAAACGAACCCGGAAACAGAAGGACTGCTCGCGATAACACATTGCGTGACGTTTTCGCCTGCCAAATAGTTATTTATCACGTCACGAACGGCTTCCACATCGCTTGTGGTCAAGTTGTTCGAGCCAGAATTCTCTCCGACCGCAAACCGAGCGCCTTCACGTGCGGCGTTATTCAACTCCTGTTTTAGGTTATACACTTGGCCGAAATCGAGAATTCCCACGACAAGAATTAGAAGAAACGGCGCCGCAAGGGCAAACTCGAGCAACTGGGACCCTTCGCACGTACGAATCAAACTTCCGACAATTGATCGGCGCCTCGCCTGGTGCTTCTCCGACCGTGATCCACTGGAACCGCTCACTAATTTTCCTCCCGCATCTGGACGCTCGTGGGAATCGTGACCGTCGTCATATTCACGGAGGTAAACGGCAACGTGAACGTAAATGGATACTTGAGGCTGACCACCACGCCATATTCGGTGGGCGTGCTCGCGTTCAGAGCTACGTTTCGTTGATAGCAAATTTTGGTGCTGAGATTTCCGGCGCACGATACCGGAACCTGGACCTGGGTAGCATCGATGGACGAGGTCGAAAGAGAATTCAATACGGCGTCCTCGACATTGCTCACTGCTGGGACCGCGTTGCCACAAGCTGCGCAACTATTGGCGACTGCTACTCGTGCTCCTTCACGAGCTGCCCGGGTAATTGTCTCGTAAATGTTGTAAGCACGACCTGCCCAGAAAATCCCGATGAGCAACGTCAGCAGAAGTGGAACAACGAATGCCATCTCCACAAGCTCCGCGGCTTGCGTTTCCTTCCAAGCCCGGTTCAGAAGCTCAGACGCGCGCGTCTTCAGTGTCATCTTTTGGATACAGCTCGGCATAGACAAGACACCTTCTCCACCCTGCTATCGCAGTTCTAATTCCAAACTCGTTCACTGGGTTCGCGGAGGCCCCTAAACGCGTCCAGCACGGCGAACGGGGTTCGCACAGAGGCGACGGTCTCGCCAAGCTGCTGAATCTTCTCGGGATCAAGATGTCCGAGCATGGTCCCCGCAGCATTGAGGTATTTCACTTTTTCGGGACGTAGTCCCATTACCCGGCAGCATGTGGCGTCCACGGCCACGGGATCGTCACCAAGCACTAACACTCCGCACGGTTTGGGCGTTCCCTGAATCGGGCCATTGCCTTCCATGCCCAGAATTCCATCAACAATGGCGAAATCGGGCCTCGCGGCCGCGTTGATATCGAGAATCGAGCGGTCAATTCCCGCCCAATGCAGCACGTTTTTGGGCCAGCCGTAGCAACTCCCTGGGACGATCCCAAACATGTTCTTAAGTGACAAAGTCACGCCAGCCCAGTGGTGCGTTTTCAATTTCGGCATCGAAACCAGGAAGTCCACGCCGAGCACAGTCTTGGGCAGGAAAAGCTCCTTCAGGCGCGACGCGCGAGTGCGGAGCGCAACACGCTTCACCTCGTCCACGTTTAGGTCCACAAACGTCCGCGCCAAAGGTCCTGCGAACTCGCGCAGTCTCACGGATTCAATAATGGCCTCCGTGTCGCGGTCCATCGCGGGGCCATCGCCAATCAGAACCTGGGCGGCGCCCAGGCGCAAAAAGCTTTCACGCGTGGCAGCGATCACGTACGGGTGCGTGTTCATCACGCCTAGCGGATCGAGGCCGACAAGATTGGGCTTCAAGAGCACGGTCTTGTCTCTTACCGGAAGATCGAATTCACGAAGAGTCTCGTAGATCACTGTAGCGAGGTCCTGTTCGTAACTCGCTGCGCGCCGAATGGCCACGCGCGACGCGGGGCGTTGAAACGAAGGCACCAGCGCAATATCAGGCATTCGCATATTCAGGAAACCTCTCCGGAATAACGCCAGTCAGCCACTCGTGCCGCTTGCACAATGCTAAGCACGTCCATGCCGCTACCGGAATGTTCTGAAGAAAGGCGTTGCGGCTGTAAAAATCCGCAAATGTTGCCTCGGGTGCCGGCCATTTTCTTCCGCACATTTCCAATCCTATTCGGGCCAGCGCACACGAACCAGCGCTGGCGACGCCGTGTAGATTTTTCTCCAGCCAATCGAGGCTCGTCAGGAACTCCGTTCTGTTTGGCTCATCGCGCAAAGCAAGAAGTGCCCATACAGTGGGCACGATGAGTGCTTCACCGGCCACCCCGTAGACCATCGGGTTTCCGCAATTCCATCCGCCGCCTGGACACATGCGGTCGTACAACATTCGCCTGGCGAGTTCGCGCCTCCGGTCGGCGCCCGGGGGTCGCGCCTCCTTGGGAACTCGGGCCAGCAGGATCAATGCAAATGATGTGGGCTCGACCCAGCTACTCGTGCGCGGAGTCCATCCCCAACCGCGGAAGGAATCATTTTGCGCGGAAATTTTATGTTCGGAGGAGAAGCGTGCGAGGAAGCGCCTCCACGGAGAACTATCGCGCGGCCAGTCGTCGCACAGCCATTTCAATCCGGCCGCCACTGCCTGTTGTGATTGAGGGTCGGCAAGCAACACCCAGCACGCGAGCGAACTGACCCAACTGCCGGTGGTCACTTCCGGCGAAGCGGCCCACGAACCATCGGCAAGTTGCGCTGCCCGCAAAAATTGAAAACCACGATCGCGGATTGCGGTGAAATTCATCGCGTCAATCGAAGCCTGCAACGCCAACACTGCCCAGCAGGTCGGCTCCGCGCGGCTTTCAGACCCAGGGTGAAATCCCCAACCGCCATCGGCGTTTTGCGCATTTCGCAAGAATGGCAAGCAGAAATCGGAAACAAAGAGCGAGTCGTTGGAATGATTCAGGGAGCCAGAATCTATCTTTTCATCGGGAGTCATATCTTCGGCGTCGTGCCGACGTCGTCACATGATCTGCCGAAATGGGGTAGGTTCTTCATTCTTTTCTACCACGGGCTCGCCACCGGCCTGCTGGATTCCGAGTTGGTTAATCAACCTGTGCAGATACCCACGCGCCACGCCCAGCGTGCGCGCGCTCTCCGCTTTGCGCCAGCCACATTCCCGGAGCGTACGCAGTACCAGCCGGCGTTTGAATTGCCGCACTTCTTCTTCATAGGACTGATTAAATTGCGGCGCCTCGCAACCACTGCGAATCGCTGCAGGCAATTGCCAAACGTCCACCGTCGGGCCTTCGGACAGAACCACGGCGCGCTGCACAGCGTTCTCCAGTTCGCGTACGTTTCCCGGCCAACCGTATTCCTCGAGCGCGCGAAGCGCGGGCTGTGAAAAGCGCCGGGCTTTCTTTTTAAATCGCTCGGCGAAATCCTGGAGGAAATGTTGCGCAAGTAGTGGAATATCGTCCTGTCGGTCCCGCAAGGGAGGCAGATGCATCTGCACCACATTCAACCGGTAGTACAGGTCGTCGCGAAACTTCCCTTGTTGCACCATCTCCGCGAGATTTCGATTCGTCGCGCAAATCAGACGAATATTCACTTCCGTCTTGGCGTTGCTTCCTAAGCGCTCGAAGCTGCGTTCCTGCAGAACGCGCAAAAGTTTCGGCTGTAACCCTAGGCCCAAATCCCCGATCTCATCCAAGAACATCGTTCCGGTATCCGCTGCTTCCACCCTGCCTCGGCGGGCCATGAGAGCGCCGGTAAACGCGCCTTTCTCGTGACCAAACAATTCGTCCTCGATCAAAGCCTCCGGCAAATTGGCGCAGGAGAAAGCCACGAGCGGGCGCGAACTTCGTCCGCTCATCTTGTGAATCGCTCGTGCAAGTAACTCTTTGCCGGTCCCTGTTTCTCCCGTGATCAGCACACTTACATCGCAGGGAGCGATCTTGTTCGCCAAAGCAAAAAGCTCCTGCATGACTGGCGAGGTGCCGAGAAGTTCGTGCATTCTCCCGTTACTCTGCGCGCTCACACGGAGGCGTGTCAGCTCTTGTTCAGCTGCGTGAAACTTGTAAGCTCGTTGCAGTATCAGGCGGAGCTCAACGATGTTCGGAGGGTTCATGACGGTATCGTAAGCCCCGTGCTCCATGACTCTAAGCAACAATGGCCGGTTCTCGCCGTCATTCAGCACGACAATCGGAGGGTGCGAGGGAATCTTGCTCCAGTCATCCATGAGCCGAAGTCCGGGTTCACCATCACCCTGCGTGCTTGCGGCCCGTAAGTCCAGGAGGACGACGTCACACCACTCGCGCAAATCATTTAGGTCGTTGAACTGAAAGTCGCTACTGACGCGGTATTCGAATCTATCGCCCAACGCTCTGGCGATCGCTCCCGTCAAACCCGAATCCTGGCTCACAAAACACACGTGCACGGCCTGATCAATCAACGTTCACGCTCCCAGGTGCCGATATACGCGGTCGTCCATGGCCAACTGAACACCGACACCACCGCTTCGGCTTCCAGGAAAAGCCGGCAAAGATTTTGGGGGTTGGCTTGGGCTTGCAAACCGGTCTCTTTCCTCTCGCCCCATGAGAAAAGAGCTTGCAGTGGTGCTAGCAGGTGCAAGTCATGTGCCAACAGCCTCCGTTTGCCCCTAGGTGTGCCCGCTCTGATAAGCCCCCCGTAGTCTGCCAGTTGGCGAGCCCCAGGAAGCGAAATGTCAGCGGCCATGTTTATTGCGACGCCTAGAAAGTCAAATGTCTGCGTAGTTTTGCCATATTAGTTCCCCTAGTATGCCGTTGCAGACACGCAGTCATCGTTTGGTTACGCGAGTCTCCGGTGGTATATCACCGCATATCGCCCACCGGCTCAGGCGGGCAAGCTAACGCCGCGCCTAGAAGCAACTGTAACCAGTTGTGCACGTCGTCTGTCGGGCAGATTTAGGATTAGCGACCAATGTTATTGCCGGGATCTTCGGTAGGTACTCCGACCAGGATTTCCACCGCTATAGGCTTTCCATCGCGCAAGGCGGGCTTGAATTTCCATCGAGTGAACGCGATGCGTGCTGCTTCGTCCATGAGGGGTAGAACTCCCTGATACAGTTCGACATTTTCCACATTCCCGTCGTCTCGCAAAGTCCCCTTGAGTACAATCATTTTGTGAGCCTTTTCTGGCGGCAGTGGCACACGGCGAAAGTCGAATCTGGCTTCCACATCCGGAGGTACCAGACCTCGCTCCAGACGGACGACAGCGCTACGAGTTTCCGTCGTGGATTTTTCCGGCGCATCTGACTTCACGCAGTACTCCATGGCCCAATTCTTCCCCGGCATTGCTAGGAAAATAGAATAAATCTTCCCGCAGTGGAGCGCGCCATAGGTTCCCAAGCCTCCTCCGCCCATCGGACCCACCGCGACAATCAAAGAATTCTTTCGCAATGTAACCGAAGGAGACACGGGATACACCATGCTCGGCGCAAATTCCTTTCCCAACAAATCGCCCGATCCCTTGCTGCCTTCGGCCCCTTTGACGCTTACTGCTCCGGCGGGCGCTAGCTTTCCGCCGCTGCCGCCGCCTGGACCAGGACCGACGCCCGTGCTCTCGTCGCCGCCCAAGTCGATTCCTCCTTTTCCGCCCGCCTTCACACCGTACCCAACTCCGCCAGCGGATCCCGGGGTTCCTCCCGCCGGAGAAATTGAAAAAGATCCCCACCGGTTCCCGGCGGGAAGACTGACTTCGGTCGCTGGAGCTGACGGGTCGACTCCCAGCACGAGTAGTTCGGCGCCGTCTCCGCTGCCCGTTTCCTCAGCATCTCGCGAGTTCGCTGATCCGCTCTTCTCTGCGGCATTCCGATTGGGTTTCGCAACTGCCCCGGTCGGTATAGGTAAGCGCGGCTGTGTGTTCGAGGCCTGAAGAAAAGTCATAAGCGGCGAAGAAGCGTTTTCAGAAACTGGCGTGGGTGCCCCATCGGACGAAATTTTTCGCGTCGTACGCGTGGGCTTCGCATCGCTCGGATCGAGCGGTGCTTTTGGAAGTTCCGATGGTGCGCCCAGAATAATGTTTGGCAACCGCATCTCCGTGGCGATGCGAACCTCGGGCGGCGACGAACGCTGATAAATTGTCTGTCTGAAATTGTCGGGATGCGTGGGATTCGAAACGGCCATCAAGACATCTTGTCGTGCGGTGCTTCCCAGCGTGGGCGGCAGCTCGCGAATTGCGCCATCACCAGGACGTGCGCCCGGTCCTGTGGGCGCAATTCGCGGCAGTGGTTTCGCGGAATCTGTGGCAGGCAATGGATAATAAATTGTCTCGTAATTAGGCGTCGCTCGGTCGAGTGGCGAGGCATCGGCTTGAATCGCCTGGTGCGCATAGATCAATACCAATAGCAGCAAACAGTGCAAAGCGAACGAAGCGCCCAATGGTTTCCCAGGCCTCTGCGCCCGAGTTAGCGTCCCGTGGCGAAACAGATAGACCGTCCTTCTCGAGGATGACTTATGCGCTCCAGAGAAAACGACCGCGAGTGATTCCCGCCATCCTTCAAATAAGAGATGCGACGGCAATAGTAGGCGGGGTGTCTTTGCGCAAGAATTCGGGGCTGACAGACTTGGAGGTAGGCCGCCGGCGGATTTCCCAACCGGGGGCCGGGGAATCCTCAAGAGTGCGGAACGCGTTGTCCTGCCGAACATGGAATCGTACACCGTTCGTTTACTCACATTGAGGCGCACGGTTAGGCGTCGTCCCGGGAGCGGCCCCTGCTCTTGCGCCGGCGGCGAGCGCAGCTATGGCGCAAAGCAACTCGGGGACCAATACCCGTGAGTGCTCAAAGCGTTTAAGTTGGTGGAAGTAAGGCCCGGGGACCGTCACCATTCGTGGACGCTGTCGTAGTTCCGGCGGCAAATTTTGGTCACCAAAGCCCTTCGCTCGCCGAACTTAGGTCGTGGAGCCATCCCAATTCTGTGTGACACCTTGAGTCTCATGAACTTACAGCCCCTAGAATAGAGAATCGGATTCAGTTTGGTATCACTCCTGCTTGCTCTGACGTCGGAATGATGACCTTAGGTCCAAACTTATGAAGATGCTCTTTGGTACTCGAAGCTCGTTTTTGCGGCTTGGGCTGACCCTTTTACCGGCCTGTCTGCTGGCCCTATTCGATTGTGGCGTGTCACTCGCTCAATCAACGGCGGAATATGCCGGGGCGACGTCCGCGGTTTCCGCGACCGCCGCAAGTCAGCCGAACCTGCCCAAACCCGGTGGCTCGGCGACTTCAACAAACCCCGCCTCGGACCCGAATAAACCTCAGCACATCGCGTCTCCGTCTGGCCCTCCCCCTGCGGTCGTGAATCGTAAAGCTCTCGAGGAGCGCGCGGGCAAGAGCCCTTGCAAGCTGCTGCTTCGCTCCACTCCGTCCGCGGCTCAAGTGTTTCTGGATGGTGCCTTTGTCGGGGAAAGCCCGTTGCTGCTCATGGTACCTCCCGGGAAGTACCAGATCGAAATGCGAGGGCACCGCTTGGAATTTGCGCAAAGTGCCGTAGATTTGCTGCCGCGCGAAACAAGAGAAGTTGCGTTGTCGCTGACGACGCGATATCCGACGCGCGTCACCGTGCACTAAGAATCGTTCGTGATTCGGTTGCAACCGAAGGAGTCAAGCATGGCAGGCATTGATTTTGACCGGCAAGTATTCGTCCCCCCCGTAGATCAACCCGAGAAACCACCCTCGCGAATGATTGGCGTCGTGATTCTCGTCGTCGCGATCCTGGGGATTGGATTCGTCGGGTACAAGTTGATGTCCGATACCAGCCTAAGCGGCGTATCCGCTGAAGCCAACAGCCTGCAACAAATTCAACAGCAATTGGCAGACATGAAGGAACGTATTGACCTGCTCGAGAAAAAGCGTAAGGCGACGCTTGAATCCACGGCGGTAACGCCGCCCAAGCACGAGCCAGCCACCTCTAGCGCGACGGCTCGCTCCAAACCCGCCTATCAGATCTCTGCCGCCAGCGCCTTGAACCCGCAGCGAAACCCGGACCCGACATCACAGCCGTCCGCGGCCCGGACTGCGTCGACCACCCCCGCGAACGACACTGCCGCGCGTGAATCTTGGCAGGCTACCACCGATCGTTTAGCAGATGTGGTAGGGGCGGTTGGTTCGCAAGAGGGGGAAATTAACCAGACTCGCGATGAATTGAATCAATTGCTCGCGCAGACCCGGCGCAGCGCTCTCCAATTTGAGCTTACGCGCGGCGCGGGCCGCCAATCGGTGGGGCCGGTAGAATTGCTATTGAAAGGCTCCGATCCCCGGAGCCAGCGATACACGGTCTGCGTATACGTCAACAATAAATGCATCGAACTGAAGGATCGCGTGTTGGACGAGGTCGTTGTCTTTGTACTGGCGCGCGGCACGCCGCCGCTTGAACTTGTCGCCACCAGAATTAGCCGCGACGAAATCGTAGGCTATCTGGAAATTCCCACCGAGAAAGTGGTTCGTTAGCCTTTCACCACCGGCAGAAAGTAATTATGGCAGGCCTGCTCCAGGGTTTTCTGCGTCAGCCGCGGCTCCACTCCCAGGTAGGCGGCCGCCCAGAAGATTTGGTTGATCAAATCCCGGGCGTAACATTGCGAAAGCGGCATTTTCATTTCCTGAGTGATGAACTTGACCAGATGCTCCGGCACGCCGGGGTCACTATCCAACAGCCGGGTCGCGCATTCCCTCCTGAAAATTTCGGTGAACTGCTCAGGATTGGCGTAATCAATTCTGATCTTGTTGGGAATTCTGCGCAAGAAAGCTTCATCCGCCAATTCGCTCGGATCAAGATTGGTGGCGAAGACCACAAACAAATCAAACGGCACTTCGAATTTCTTTCCTCCCGGAAGGGTCAGAAAATCCACGCGCCGATCTAGCGGCGTCATCCAGCGATTAAAGAGTTCTTCCGGGCGCATTCTTTGGCGCCCGAAATCGTCCATAACGAGCACACCGTTATTAGCTTTCATTTGCAGTGGACCGGTGTAATAGCGGCTGGCCTGGTTATATTGCAGGTCCAGCATTTCAGGGGAGAGCTCTCCACCGGCGATCACGCGCGGCCGATGGCACAGAACCCAGCGCTTGTCGGAGTCCTCAGGCACCTCCTCTTCGCTTTGCCGGTGCACGCCAGGGTCGTAGATAGTGATGATCTGGCCGTCCACTTCCACCGCATAAGGAATCCAAACCTGATCGCTGTAGATCGCCGGAAGACTATTGGCAATGCTCGTTTTTCCAGTTCCGGCGGGTCCATATAGAAAAATCGAAGTTCCCGAGACCACTGCCGTGCCCAGGCGATAGATTACGTCATCATGCAAAACGAGTGGGTGAAACGCCCGAATTAGGTCGGACCTTTGCACCTGAGTCTGCTGCACACTCTGCATGCGGACGCGCGTCCCATAATCCATTAGCGAAACCGGTGCCGGGCCCGCGTACTGGTTCAGCAACAACAGCTCAATCGCTCGCGCTTTCCCCTGGGTAGTAGTCGTGATTCGATGGCTTCCTCCGGCCATGCCTTTCACTTCACAAAGCTGTTCCTTTCGGAAGAATCTGAAAATCTCATCCACCACGCCTAGGCCGAGGCACATGCGCTCGCCCAGCTCGCGCAATGTCATTTCGCCATTCAGGTACAAGGTCTTTAGGGCCAAGTCTTCGAGCAGACCCCTTCGAATTCCGGTTTCTTCCATTTCCTGGGGAGTGGCTAAAGCTATATCTGGCATCTTCAGTGTCTCCGGTTTGATCTCAAAGTCCGCCCTCGAACCGTGCGCGCTGGACCCACCTTTGGCAATATGCGTGCAAGTCTTCTGCCATCTTCAACTTCGCTATCGAGTGCCGAGTTGGCAGCCAGAGGAGGAGGTACCGGGAACCATGTTTGGCTCTCTTGCGGCTGTCAGCCTGATCATGCTGGCGTATTCCGTGCATCCGGCGATACTGATTCCTCTCGTGGCTGCTTGTTTTGCCATCGTGCTAATTGTCCCCATCGGCGCCTTTCAAGGCACGCTCCATGTTCCCGCATACTGCGGATTTGCACTGCTGGCGTTGGCCTTTGGCCTGATCGTAGGCAAAATTGCAGGCATGCAAATTCCCGGCTCGCTTCCGGGAGTCGGTCTTTCAATCGTGTTTTTCCTAGCAATGGCAGCCTTCCTGGGTTCAATCCTGGCGATCTTTGTCTATCGCCAGCCTGAAGAGTAAAACCACAGCGACTCCTAGCGACGCCGAGGGCACGCTGCCATGGTGTCGATGCATTTGTGTACATCGGTGAATCAAACGCCTGTCCACTTTAGGAGACGCCGGAATCTCATTCGTGGTGCCCGGCGTGTCCTTGCGTGGGCTATCTTGTTTATTCCTGAGAGCCAGTCTAGAACGCAGTGTCTATAAGTACTGGCCATGTTCTTGCAATGAGCCCCTTTTGAAAGAATGCGGGGGCCATGCCGCGGCTCTTATGGATGGCGCACTCGCTGGCAACTGGACCGGAGAGGCAACCATGCCGCCAGAAAACAACCTAGATGAGTTTGAGATGGCACTGCACCAGGCTTGGGAAGTGCTGCGTGGTCGGGCGCGGGTGTCTTCTAATGATGTGGTGCATTCAGCCGAGACGTCCAAAGAGCATATCAGCCAAGATCACACGGATTCAGACGAATCCGATGCGCAGTCCGCAGCGGCTGGTTAGATACGACACGCTTTCTTCTTGATGGCGGTGCGATGGAAGTATCCCCGCTGCAAACCCTGGTGTTGCGGTTGCAACCCGCAATGAATCAAAAATCGTGTCATCGACGTCATTCCACTCCGAGGACTCTCCACGCTCGCACGAGCGACGTCGCTTCATTCGGCAACGTGTTCGTTCACTGGCTTATCTCGATGTCATCCCCAACAACGGCGGCATTGTACTCAACCTCAGCGAAAACGGGCTTGCGCTACAGGCAGTCAATCCCTTCGACGAAACCCGGGTAAGTCTCCGCATCCAGCCGCCGAAATCCAGAAGGAGAATCGAAGCGAGTGCCGAAATAACCTGGCTCAGTGAGTCGAAGACACAGGCAGGCCTGCATTTCCTGGAGCTTACGGAAGATGCGCGCCTTGAGATAGCCGACTGGATTGCCGCCGAATCAGGCGCCGACACGCCAAGGTCGGTTGACGATCCGCCCATTCTTCCGGCACACCAGGTACCGTCGGAGCCAGTCGCAGTTGAACCACGGCGTCTCCGACAAAAATGGTCCGCCATGCTCGGGGAGTCCCTGCCGCAGCCGACCATCTCAAATCAGCAAGCACCTGAGTATCCGGCAAACTCGGAGGTACAGCGCGAAGACCTCAAATTGCGACACGATGTCCCGCAGGCAGAAAACCTTCCCACACGCCCGACGAATATCCCAGCTTCCAATCTCAGCGTGATCCACCCGGCAACGACCAATGAAAGTGTTGAGCCTGTGAACGCCATGGCACCCTCGACGGCTACATCCCGTGTAGATGAGCTCCCAGCGCTGGGAGCAGACGTGCCCGCAGTAAACGATTTGCCCCGCGAACTATCGTCACAGGATCCCGCCGCAGTCACAGCCAAGGCCGCCGACGTTCACAGCACGATCGTTCCAGCGGTGAATGCGGAATCGCTGAGGCTTCTCGCGCACCGATTCCGCAAGCCGCTAGCCATCGGTGCGCTCTCGGCCTGTGCCGCCGCTATTTTTCTAGTTGTGGGTTTGGCGTTAATCCACCAACGGCCTGCGGCAGTCTCCGCGAAATTAGCCCAAGAAGCGGTTCAAGTCCGCGATGCGGCTTCCGCGTCTCGCGTTGCTCGGGACAGGTCGTCCCTCGCTGCCGCATCCAAGAGCGCCACATCAAACACCGACACGAAGCGCCGCAAAACCGCGGGAGCGATCGCAAGTGCGCCGCACCGGGAAGGTTCTGAGGCGCGATACGGTCAAAGCACTTATTTGAGTCATCGAGTTGACACTTCGAATTCCTTGGCCGGGAAATCCTCATCGCCGATCGAGCATGCGTCATTAGGACCGACGAATCATTCCCCAGATGCGGCCACTGCGTCCACGCCGGTCTTATCTACCGAGCCCGCTTCGAGTCCCCGTCCGGTCGTCGGCTCGGCCGAAATCAATCCTCCGGCTCCGTCCCATGTTCAGCACCGCAGCGATTGTTACTTGCTTTATCGCGTCGAGCCTCTCTATCCCCGCGAGGCAAAGTCACAGCACATCGAAGGGACCGTGACGATTCACCTGAAGATCTCAACGGATGGTAGAGTGCAAAACCTGCGGGAATTGAGCGGCCCCAGCCTCCTGGTGCCGGCGGCATTGGATGCGGCTCGGGAATGGCGATTCATTCCGGCGATCGTTGACGGTCAGGCGGTCGAAGCCGAAAAGGACGTCAGTATCATATTTCAACTGCCGCACTGAACAGTCCCATTCGACCAAAATCGCGGATCAATTGTTGCTTTGCTCTCGCACAGCGCGAAAAAGCGAAGTCTCATTCAGATATGCCGGGAAACTCCTCGATAAATTTCGGCTCTCCGGCAAGCGTCGCGGAAATCCCTGAGCCCTGGACCACCAATCGGCTTTCATCCAGTGCAACCAGGATCAACTTCACAGCTCCATCGTAATCCAGCGGAAGCGGAATAATATTTTCAATCGTTTGACTTGCGACCTGCAGGCTCCCATCCCACAAGTCGCAAGGCATTTCCGGCACGGCTCCATCGATCCTTCCGTTCTCAACGCGTAGGATGACGTCCTGCGCCCATCCGCCACCGGGGTCCAGCCCCGGAGTCCCAGTGCTCCGGTGAATATAGGCCGGCTTGAGATCAATTACGACGTGTCCACCGTTGACAGTCACGGACGCCAGCGTCGAATCGTAAATCTCAATCGCAATCTTGCGATTTGGATCTTTCATTCACTTCCATCCGCTTGGCCACCGAAATAGTCGCATTAATCCCTCGTCCAGCCCACTGCATGCTAACAGAATAGGCCTTTTTACCGAGCGTGAGCCCAACAGGCCCACGCCTCGCCGTCTTGTGAATGCGTGTTGTATTATCTCAGGAGAGGATGCTAAAAGTACGCCTGAACACGGCCATGGGCCGAAGTATCTTTCCGACTTGCCAAAACTGAAGTAACCCATATGGCCCGCAATGCGAAATGGGCCGCCCGAATCAGCGCAGGAGATCTACATGGCATCGTTACAGTTTGACAAGCACGTTGCTGCGTCTGCCAACAAGTATTTAATTAACTCGCTGATTGTCCTGACGCTGTGGTTGGGCTCAGACGTCTGCGCACGAGCGCAAGATGCTCAGCCAAACAATGCCCACGAATCCTGGACGGCGACCACGGAAACTCACATAGACAACACCAATCCTTCTCGGACGACGGAGAACCACTCCAAGTCCGGCAACAGAAGTGTGGATAAACAGCGGTTGGAGGTACTTGGGCCCGATGGCCGGTACCAGCCCAATTCTGAAATCGAGAAAGAAACCATCCAGGTAAATGTTGCGACGACCCGCACCGTAGTGCGCACCTACGGATGGGATGGGAATGGACAAAGGTATCTGGTGCAGATGTCGGAAGAGGAAGCGCGAAGTTCAGCCGGTGGCGATGCTCAGATGGTGCGCACGACCTCCCGCTCTGATGCGAATGGCAATCTCCAGGTTATGCTGCGTGAGGTACAAGATACGAAAAAGACCGGTCCGGATGCGCAGGAGACGAGGACGACGGTTTACCGCGCGGACGGCAATGGCAGCTTTGCCCCCTCTCTGCAGACCCAGGAATTGCAAAGGCGCAACGCCGACCACAGCATCGCGATAAAGACGACAGCGCTGCGTCCGGGCGCCAACGGCAACTGGGAGTTGAATGAAGTAAGAGAAAAAACAATCAAGGAAGATGGCAAGAATCGGACCATAGAAGACCGCGTTTCGCGGCCGGATGCCGAGGGCAAGCTTTCGGAATTTTCACGCACTGTTGATGAGGAGACGGTGACCAGCGCCGGCGAAAAAAGCCATACCGTCGAGACATATTCTAGGGTGGTTCCTGGATTGGCTGAGGATGGCCATCTGCATCTGAACCAACGAGCCACAACCGTCGAGAATACGGATTCAGACACAAGAACAACCGAACAGTGGGTCGGGCAGCCCAATCCGGGCAATCCTAGCGACGGTTTGCTAGTACAGCGCAAAACGAAATATACGGTGCAGTACGCTGCCTCCGGCGAGCACGGCGGGGGGCAACGTGAGCGATAAAGAGCAACACTATTATGGATTGGGACGGGATGCCAAAGCGTCCAACACTTCAACTTACCATGCAACCGATGCCGCGAACCGCGCAGATGCGGCGGGAGGCGGCGCCTGAATTTCTCGGCGCCGCTCTCGCCCTTGCTCATCGTGGCTTTGCGACCAGCGATGTCTACCGCTGTTGCGTCTCGTTAGTTGCTAAATAGGAACGGCAGTACCGTGATTTGTTCTTTCTTCACGGCTTCAAGCTGAGATGGATCGAAGCCCAACGCCTGAATGATCGTGGGAGCGACCTGTTGATTGATCACGGGTGTCTTTACGGTGTTCGGCGCCATTCCCGCGAGGGAAACCAACAACGCGACATGCGTGTCATCTTCGTTAAGACCGCCGTGCTCGGCAATCTTCGAACCGCCGGTAAAGATCACGCCGGTGTTGACCTTGAGGACGATGTCAGGAGTTCGCGGATCGCTGCCCGGATCGTTCCATTTGTTGCGAAGCGACTGGCCGGCGAAGATTTCCTGAATGCCCAGAGTCTTTTGATTCTCCGGTTCACTCAGCAAGGCAACGACGCTTGGGGTCAACTCCTGGTCGGTGAGCCAGATCAGTGAGCCGTCGTCGGAAATATCGAAAGCTTCCGCGGAGCCGATCAAGGTTGCAGGCTGGCCGCCTCCGATCGCGACTTTCTTGCTTAGATCGATGGGCGACTGGCCGTGCTTGGCGCAGATGATGATCAAGGTCGAGTCGTAGAGACCTTGTTTCTTGAGTTCCGAAACGATGCGGCCCAGCGACTGGTCCACAAAATCCAGTTCGAACGCGAGACCCTGCGACGGAGTGCCGAGAACGTCCGAATAACCGCCGTTGACCGGCGCGCCACCGGGCGTGATTGGACCGTTTTTAAGTTTTTCGCCAACACTTACAGCCTGAAAGTTGAAACCGAACAGTGTCGGAACCGGAGCATGCTTGGAACGATCGTGGGTGAATCCGTCGATCTGGTTGAGTACCGCTTGCACGTGGAGCGAATCGTAGCAGGCGATATTCCGGAAGTCGGTGGTCCATCCATCATCGAAGGTGTTATCCACGAATGGCACCGGGCTGCACCCTGGAAACTGTGGTAGCGCGACGGGTATGGAGTTTATTTCTGGGCCGTAGAAATCATCGACCCCTTGTGACGAAGGACCCCTGGTCCAGGAGTACGAAGGGTGTTTGTCGGTCCAGGCGGTGGTGCCTCCGTTAGCTTTCACAACTTCAAAAATGGTGTTTACGCGAATCCACTGGTGAGGGAAGACCGGGGCGCAACCGTTAGCCGGGTCGCGCGGGAGAAAATTTGGATTGATTCCGCCTCCGCCGTTCAGCTTGGTCAGATCGATGTCTATGGATTCGTCGAAGGCGACGGGTGTGCCGACGACATTCGGGCACAGATGCTGACCACCCGTAATCGGCAACGAAGTGGTCGCGGCCGGGGGAGATAGCGCCCGGTTATACGTTACGTCGTACCAAAGGCCGGTTGTTCCGGGCGAGCCGCCCGTGACCAGTGCCGCCAATCCCGGAAAGGAATCAGAAGGAGTCGAGGTGGACGCGTTGGTATAGGTGACGCCACTACGGCTGAGCAGGGCGAGCGTGGAATCATGGTGAGTGCTGACGTAATTCGAAAGATCGAGAGCATGAAGGCCGTCCACACTGATCAGCAAGACGTGTTTTACAGTGTGACCGCTTTCGGCGATCGGATCTTGTCCTGCGCGGACCTGCAGCGGCGAGGTAAGTAACGAGGCCGCGAGCACAAGAGACAAAGAAGCTTTGATAAAACGCATTTCGAGTTCCTCCTGGAAAACTAACTGGCGCAAGACTGTAACGGAGAACAAAATCGGGATAGTAAACGAGACGTAACGCGAATGTTAAAAGGCGGCGAAAGAGGGTGACGTTCGTGGAATTTTAGCAAATCAACATCAACGGACAGGCAAAACTGAGCGGAAGCACTGGGGCATCAGTTTGCTCGCCTAACCGCAGCTTCCATCCTCTGCACATGGCAGATCAGGACCAAGCATGCTGAAACTACCAAATTGTCTTATGATTCGACCTTATGCGAGTGTTGCTGCTCGAAGACGACGTGCGAATCGCGAGGTTCGTGGCCAAGGGTCTGCGTGAACAGTCCTATGCCGTTGATGTCACGGCCAGTGGTGACGACGCTGTCTATCAGGCCGAAATCAACAGCTACGATCTTTTCATTCTGGATGTGATGATTCCCGGCCTGGACGGCTTCGCGGTATGCCGTAAGATTCGCGAGTCTGGAATTCGCGCTCCCATACTAATGTTAACCGCGCGCGATGCAGTTGATGATCGCATCACCGGTTTGGATCATGGCGCGGATGATTACCTGACCAAGCCGTTTGAGTTCGGAGAGTTACTGGCACGTCTTCGAGCTCTTTTGCGGCGGTCAACCGAATTGCGGCCTCCGCTGATCACCATCGAAGATTTGGTACTGGATACCCAGGGACAGCGGGTTTCGCGCGCTGGGCGTTCCGTGGTGGTAACGACCAAGGAGTACGCCTTGCTCGAATTTCTAGCGAGGAATACGGGTCGGGTGATTGGCCGCGCGGAAATCGCGGAACACGTGTGGGACGAATCATTCGATCCATTTTCAAATCTGATCGAGGTTTACGTGAACCGGCTCCGAAAGAAAATTGACACGGCGGGCACGGAGCCTTTACTTCATACCCGACGCGGCGCAGGGTATTTTCTTGGACTAGGCGAGCACACGAACCCGAGGGTCAATGATGGTGCAGGTGCCAGAAAACGTGAACGCGCCAAATCGCCCGCAAATTTATCCCGGAAAAATAATGCTTAACTCCGTTCGCTTCCGATTGACCTTCTACTACACAGTGGCTTTCGCCCTGGTCTTGCTTGTTCTGGCATTCAGTATGTACGCCGTTCTGAAAGCCGAGAATGTGAAGCGAATCGATGCGGATATTTCCCAGCTTGCCGATTCCTTCCTGACCACGGTGCAGGCCGAACTGAAGGATCAATCGGGCCCGGATCCCGTGAAACTCTCCGTTGACGAAGCGATTGCGGAACATTCTTTTCGGGACTATTTGTTCGCAGTTTTCGGAACCGACGGCAAGCTGGTGGAATCCTCCGCGGTGAACTTTTCGACGCGTGAGAAAGGGTCATTCTCCAGTGAAGTCTTTTTTGCTTCGCCGTCTTTCCAAAGCTTGCTGACGGGATCAGACGGCCGCACCCAGGATTTCGTCAATTTGAAAGCGGGTGGTCAGCATTTTCGAGGGTATGTGCGGCATTTCGTGACACCTTATGGAAATTATTTGCTCGTCGTTTTGTTCTCACTGCGTCAGCCCGAAGAGTTTCTGGAATCTATTCGTCACACCTTTGCCCTGATTATCCCGCTGGGAATTCTGCTGGCCAGCGCCGGAGGCTATTTTTTGGCTCGCAAAACTCTCGCGCCCGTTGCCTCAATGAGCCTGCAAGCATCCAAGATAGACGCCACAAATTTGGACGATCGTCTGGCAGTCGTGAATGCCCGAGACGAATTGGGAACGCTGGCGCAATCCTTCAACCAACTGCTTGACCGGTTGGCGCGCTCTATCGATCAGCAGCGAAGATTCATGGCGGATGCCTCACACGAACTGCGCACGCCAATTGCCATCCTTCGTGGTGAGGCCGACGTGGCGCTATCGCGTCCGGAACGTTCCACCGGGGAGTATCGCGAATCCTTGCAAATCCTGCGAGAAGAAGCGCGGCGGTTGAGCCAAATTGTGGAGAACCTTTTCACGCTGGCCCGGGCGGATGCGGGCAATTATCCACTCACGAAAAGCCGCTTCTACCTGGATGAACTGCTTGCCGATTGTGTTCGCGCGGCACGCACGCTGGCAGCGGCAAAAAACATTCGCCTCGAGAATCATTCCGAAGAGGAATTATTAGTGGAAGCGGACGAAGCTCTAATCCATCGGATGGTCCTCAACCTTATTGATAACGCCATTAAGTTTACGCGGCCCGGCGGCGCCGTATCGGTTGCCGCGAGGCGCCAGGGCGGTGGCTATCTGATTTCGGTAGAGGATACGGGCGGGGGAATTCCCAACGAACTACAACCGAGAGTATTTGAGCGCTTTTTTCGCGCCGATAAGGCGCGGACGCATCAGAATGATGCGGGAACCGGCGCGGGTTTGGGGCTCGCCATTTCGCGATGGATCGCCGAGGCGCACCAGGGTACCTTGAAGCTTTCCTCCTCAAATTCGAAAGGCAGCGTATTTGTGGCCTATCTGCAAGGCCCGCCAAAAAGCCAGGAAATTCCCTCCCCCGTCACCGCCTCCAATTAATCCTGCGTTTAACTGGCCCTCCGTAGTCTGATCACGGAGAAAAATCGCTGTGCGATCCATCCGTGTAAAAGCAATGGGCCAGCCCGTAATTTTGGCTGTCGCGATGTTTGTCGCGTGCAGTGGAACGGCGCGTGCCCAGCAAGGCGCGGAACTCGCTGTAGAGCATGAAACCACGGCGAGCGGATGCCAGAACGCCGGTCCGGCGACGAGCAACGAAAACGCTCAAGGCGCTGCTCCAAGCGCACCTTCGAATGCTTCCGCTGTGGCATCAGGTGCGCCGCTTTGCCTCACTCTCCAGGATGCTTTAGCGCGAGCGCGCAAATACAATCCGCACTTTCAAAGCGTGGTTACCGACGCGGCCATCGCGCACCAGGACAGTAAGCAGTCCTTAGCTGGCCTGCTGCCATCGGTGAACTACGACAACTCATTCATCTACACCCAACCGGGTGGGGTCAACGGCGGCAGCGTTCGTTTTCTGAATAACAACACTCCCCACGAATATATAAGCCAGGCAGATATCCACGAAACCATCGGAGTGGCGGAAATCGCGAGTTTTCGCCGGGTGTCCGCAGCGGATGCAGTCGCCAAAGCCAGAGCCGACATCGCTTCGCGTGGGTTGACGGTCGCCGTGGTTCAGCTTTATTACGCGCTCGCCGCGGCGAAAGCGAAGCTAGTCGCCGCGCAGCAAACTGCCGACCAGGGAGAAACATTCCAAACGCTAACCACAAACCTGGAAAATGGGGGTGAAGTAGCACATTCCGACACCATCAAAGCCGGGTTACAGGTAGAAGATCGCCGCCGCCAATTGAAGGAAGCCCAACTGGCCCTTCTAAACGCGCGCCTCGCTCTCGCAGTGGTGTTATTTCCTAATTTCAACACGAATTTTGATCTTGCGGAAGACTTGCACGCCGCCACGCCTTTGCCGCGTTTTGAGGAGGTTGAGCAGCAGGCAGGACGCGACAATCCGGAGATTCGCGCAGCACTCGAAACGGTTCGTGAAGCAGGCTATGACGTAACAGCGGCACGCGCTGGCTATCTGCCTTCGCTGAGTCTCGATTACTTCTATGGCATTGATGCTCCGAACTTCGCCACGCGCAGCCAGGGATTTCAAAATCTGGGGTATTCAGCGGTCGCTACCCTAAATATTCCTATATGGAACTGGGGAGCGACGCAAAGTCGCGTGAAGCAGGCGGAACTTCGCAGGGAACAATCGAAGCGCGAATTATCGTACGCGCAAAGGAAACTGCTCGCCGAATTGCAGTCACTTTACAACGAGGCTCGGACCGCACAGGACGAACAGGCTGGATTGGAGCGCGCTTCGAAACTCGCGGCGGAGAGTTTGCGGCTGACAACACTTCGTTACAAGAACGGCGAAGGAACAGTCCTGGATGTCGTGGACGCACAGACAGCATTCGCAACGGCCAGCGCTGCTTACCAGGACGGCGCGGTGCGCTATCAAGTCGCTCTCGCCAACCTTCAAACCCTTACAGGAGTCCTGCCCCGGCCATGATTCTCCGTCCTCGCCGCACTGCACCTGGCAAGAAAGCTGTATGCATGGTTCTTATTCCTGCCGCGGCCATGGCTATTTTTGGTTGTGCGAAGAAGGAGGCAGAGGTCGAGCCGGTCGTTTCAGTTCAAGTGCAGCCGGTGAAGCGCGCGGCCATTTCGGAAATCGTTTCAGCCGATGCGGTAGTGTTTCCAGTGGAACAAGCTGTAATTACTCCGAAAATCACTTCCACGATTAGAAGCTTCGATGTTCAACGTGGAAGCCGCGTGCGCAAAGGCCAGTTGCTGGCGGTACTGGAAAATGCCGATCTCGCTGCCGCAGCGGACCAAAGCAAGGGAGAGTTTCAGCAAGCCGAAGCGGGTTACGCCACGACCACCGGGGCGAGCCTGCCGCAAGAGATGCAAAAAGCCACGCTGGATGCTGCGGTCGCCAAGTCGTCGCTGGACGCGCAGCAAAAAGTTTACGACAGCCGCAAAGTTCTTTTCGATCAGGGTGCATTGCCGCGCCGGGACCTGGACACGGCGGAGGTGGCACTCGCCCAGGCTCGCAATCAATACGAAGTAGCGCAGCGGCAGCTCGATGATTTGAAACGCATCGGTCAAGATCAGTCGCTGAAATCCGCAACCGGCCAGTTGGGCGCGGCAAAGGGAAAATACCTTGGCGCGCGGGCACAACTGAGCTATTCGGAAATTCGCAGCCCGATCGATGGAGTCGTGACTGACCGGCCACTCTACCCCGGTGAACTGGCGACGGCGAACGCGCCGCTACTCACGGTGATGAACAATTCGAAGCTGATCGCAAAAGCGCACGTGTCGCAGGCTGAAGCTGCGCTGCTGAAAGTGGGAGACGATGCCGAGATTGCTGTTCCGGGCACGGATGAGCCGGTGAAGGCTCGGGTCAGTCTGGTGAGTCCGGCCGTGGACACGGGCAGCACTACGATTGAAGTGTGGTTCGAAGTCGCCAAGCCAAATCCGTCATTACGTCCGGGCATGACGGTACAGGTAGCTGCAACGGCAAAAACGAGTAAGGACGCGCTGCTGATTCCTTCGTCGGCGGTTTTCAAAAATGCCGACGGAAGCGAATACGTTTTGCTTGCCGGCAAAGACGATCGTGCCCATCAGCAGACCGTTAAATCCGGTATCCATAACGGCGAGTCAGTCCAAATCACCGAAGGGCTCAAGGAAGGCGATTCGGTAATCACTTCCGGCGGGTATGGAGTTCCGGACAAGACCCAAATCAAAATCGAGACCTCCGCCACACCTGAAGCAGCGGGCGCGGACGACAAACCGGCAGACGCCAAGCCAGGTGGTGACAAATCCGGGACCGACAAGGCCAAGGAATAACCGGCGTGGATTCCGCCAACAAATCCACACGACGTCAGACCTCCCTCACCGCGAATGATTCGCCGTGGTTTCAACGCCTGGCGCGTCCAATGCTGTTCCTGATCGTCACGCTGGCCCTGACTGGTGCGTATCTCGCGTTTTCAATCCCGATAGCCGTGTTCCCAAACACCGACTTTCCACGCGTCGTGATCGGTGTGGATAACGGCGTGACCCCGATTGACCAGATGCTGGTGACCGTCACACGTCCTCTCGAAGAGGCCGTGAATTCTGTGCCGGGGCTGCAAAAAGTGTATTCCACGACCAGCCGCGGGTCTGCCGAAGTGAATTTATTTTTTGACTGGAACCAGGACATGTTCCAGACACTTCAGCGTGTAGATTCGGTGGTGGCGCGCGTGCAAGGCGAATTGCCCCCCACCGCGAAAATCGAAACGCATCGGCTGACGTTCGCGACGTTTCCAATTCTCGGTTACAGCCTCACCTCCGACTCCATGTCGCAGGATAAGTTGTGGGAAATCGCGACCTACGATTTGAAGCCGCGATTGAACCGGCTGGACGGCGTGGCCTCTATCCTGGTGCAAGGCGGACGAGTCCCGGAATTTCACGTCGTTCCTGACCCCGCAAAACTCCTCTCCGCCGGAATTACAGTTACCGACATTCTGGAGGCCGTTCGCCGCACCAATTTGATTGATTCGCCCGGACTCTTCGAGAGCGACCATCAACTGGTGCTCGGATTGGTAAGCGGACAAGTACACACGCCCGAAGAAATTTCCGGAATCGTGGTGAAAAGCACCACTGCGGGAGTTCCCGTCCGCGTCGGCGATATCGCAAACGTGGTGAAAGCGTCGGAACCGGTTTATACCATCGTCACCGCGAACGGAAAATCGGCGGTATTGATGAGCATCATCCGGCAGCCGCAAAGCAATACCATCGCTGTAGCCGACGAGGTGCACGCCCAGATTGCCGAACTTTCATCCTCACTGCCACCGGGAGTTCATCTCGAAGTTTTCTACGATCAATCCACCATCGTTCACGACTCCATCGCTAGCGTGCGCGACGCGGTGCTGCTGGGCTTGTTACTCTCGTCTGTAATCCTGGTGCTGTTCCTTCGGGACTGGGGCACGTCGCTCGTGGCCGGACTGGTAATTCCGGTGACCTTGGCGTTTACGTTGATCGTACTGAAGGTAACCGGCCAGAGTTTCAACCTCATGACCCTCGGCGGCCTCGCGGCTGCGGTAGGCCTGGTCATTGATGATGCCATCGTCGTTCTGGAGAACATCGTCCTGCATCGAGACGCCGGAGAAGATCGGCTGCAAGCGATTCGCAGCGCGCTAAGCGAAATCACCGTGCCGTTAATCGGGTCTACAATCACTCCGATCGTCGTATTCCTGCCGCTGGTTGCGATCACCGGTGTTACCGGCAGTTTTTTCCGGGCGCTGGCCATCACCATGACAGTCGCGCTCTTCAGTTCGCTGCTACTTGCGCTTAGTTTTACTCCGACGTTGAGCTTATATTTCGTGCGTCGAAAAGCTGAGAGCGGTATCGAGACGCCGACAGAAATTGTGCGACCCTCGAGAGAGCATCTGGCAGCCGAAGACCACCAGTCCGGGGCCTTTGGCCGTATCGTCAATTTCTACGAACGAATTATGAGAGTTGTACTGCATCGCCGCTGGGCGGTAGCTCTCGGCTCGCTCGCAATCGTCGTACTCACTGTGGTGTGTTACAACTTTTTGGGCACGGACCTGCTGCCGGAAATGGATGAGGGTGGATTTATATTGGATTACTACACCCCTCCCGGCAGCTCGCTCGCGGAATCGGACAAGATTTTGCAAAACATCGAGAAAATTCTGCACTCGGTGCCGGAAGTTGAAAACACTTCGCGCCGCACCGGTATGCAATTGGGCCTCATCGCGGTGACGGAAGCGAATCGCGGCGACTTTACGGTAAAACTCAAAAAAAATCGCAGCCGGGATATAGAAGAAATTATGGACGACGTCCGGCAACAGGTCGAAAAAAGCCAGCCGGGCACGCAAGTCGAATTCATTCAGGTTCTGCAAGACATGATTGGTGATCTGACCAGCGCTCCGGAACCAATCGTCATCAAGCTATTTTCGCAGGACGCGCAGCAGCTCAATAATGTTGCCCCGCGAGTGGCCGATGCAATTCAGAAGGTTCCCGGAGTGGTGGACGTGCTGGATGGAATTCAAAACACCATCAGTGGTCCGGCAGTGACCTTCAAGGTTGATCCGATCACCGCCGCGCGTTCGGGATTCACTCCCGAGGAAGTTTCGACCGATGCGACTGCGATTCTAGAGGGTGCCGAAGCCGCCGCACCGGTGATTCTCAACAACCGCGCGTACCAAATACGCGTGCGCATGCCGGAACAGGATCGTGCATCGCTCGAGCGCATGCAGAATACCTTACTCACCAGCACTAGCGGGCGGACCGCGACGCTCGGAACATTGTCAACGATCACCAGGGATCCCGGCCAGACCGAGATTCGCCGGGAAAACTTACAACGGCTGGTCGAAGTCACTGGCCGGCTGGAGGGTGTGGATCTCGGGCGGGGCGTGACTGCAGTGAAGAAGGCGGTAGCCGATTTGCATCTGCCGTCTTCGATACGCGTCGAATACGGAGGAACCTATGAGGAGCAGCAGAAATCTTTCGCTGATCTGCTCGGCGTCCTGATCCTGGCCCTGTTGTTGCTCTTCGTGGTCCTGCTTTTCGAGTTCCGAAACTTCTCCGCTCCCATAGCAATTTTGGCTTCCGCCCTGCTTTCAACCTTCGGCGCCTTCGTCGCGCTGCTTATCACCCGCACGACGTTCAACGTTGCGTCGTTCATGGGCATGATCATGGTCATCGGGATTGTCGCGAAGAATGGAATACTATTGCTAGACGCCGAGCACCGGTATCGCGCTCTGGGTTTTTCAGCTGAAGAATCCATGATTCAGGCGGGCCGCCGAAGATTGCGGCCCATTGCAATGACGGCGCTCGCTGCCATCGCCGGTATGCTTCCACTCGCATTTCACTTGCACATGACCTCGAAAAAATGTCCGATTGGGGCGGGCTCGCAAATGCTGCAACCGCTCGCGATTGTGGTTGTAGGTGGCTTGCTGAGTTCCATGGTTCTGTCACTCGTCGTAACTCCCGCCGTAAATTTTTATCTACATCCGGCAAACGAGAAGGCGGCGGACTGACCGGCGGCGTGTTGTAAGCAAGTGCGAAACAGCAAATCCACAAGTGCAGCAAAGATTTGGGCAATACTCAGGACCGGCACGATATTGGGCCAGAGTTTATCCTGCGTTTAGATTTCGTGTGGCATTGTTGCGAGTCCGGCTTCGACGATTCTGACGAATCATGGAGGAAATCTATGCTCAAGAAACATTATCGGTCCACCTCTTTCCTTGCACTTTTGGTGCTGGTGCTCGTATTGCCTGCTCGTACCGTTTCCGCGCCACAATCCGCCGGAGCCTCCGGCTATCATCTGGTCAAGAAGGTGAAACTTGGCGGGACGGGCGGTTGGGACTATCTCGAGGTTGATCCGGCCACGCATCGCCTGTTCATTTCTCGCGCCACCCACGTCATCGTCGTCGATCCCGATCAGGGGAAAATCATCGGGGACATTCCTGACACTCAGGGCGTCCACGGCATCGCCCCGGCCGACGAATTTAACAAGGGATTTACAACCAACGGACGCACAGGCGATTCCACTGTCTTCGATCTCACATCGCTGAAGGTTCTGGGAACCACGAAGACCGACAAAGATTCCGATGCGATTATTTATGACCCGTTTTCCAAGCGAGTGTTTACGTTCAATGGGGATGCAAACACCGCTTCCGCCATCGATGCCGCGTCCGGAAAGCTGGTCGGCACGTTTCCACTCGGTGGCGGGCCGGAATTTGGCGCTACCGACGGAAAAGGCAAAGTCTTCGTCAACCTGGAGGATAAGAGTGCGCTGGTGAAATTCGACGCCAAAACTCTCAAGATCGAAAATACCTGGCCGCTGGCGCCCTGCGAGTCGCCGTCCGGCCTCGCGATTGACGCCGCTAACGAAATTCTGGTCGTGGGGTGCCACAACAAGCTGATGACGTTCGTGGACGGCAACTCCGGCAAAGTTCTCGGCACCGTACCCATCGGCCAGGGAGTGGATGCCAATCGCTTCGACCCCGGCACCGGCTACGCCTTTGCCTCTTGCGGTGACGGAACTCTGACCATCGCGCACGAAGATTCCCCTGGGAAGTTCTCGCTGGTCGAGATGATTCAGACGCAACGCGGCGCGCGAACCATGGCTGTGGACTATGCGACGCACACCGTGTATCTCGTAACTGCGGACCTGGGTCCCGCCCCGGCCGCCACGGCGGAGAATCCGCGACCTCGTCCAGCAATTCTGCCGGACACGTTTACGCTGCTCGTCTATGGGAAATAACCTGCGGTCAGCGGACTTCGATCAGGAACAATGATTTGGGAGGCAGCGTCAGTGTGATCGTTCCCTCCTTGATTTTTTCTGCGCGTGGGGCTGGCAATTGCGCGGCCTTTTTCAGTTCCGCGTATTGCTGGGCGGTGGGCGACACGGGATCTCCCATAGCGTGATACGCAGGAAGTGGCGACCCATGATCGGCATCCACTTCGCTGATTAGCGCGCGCCGATTTCCCTTCAGATTCTGCAAGTGAATCGTAACGCTGCGTGTGCTGCCTGGATCATCGGGCAATGAAAGATTCCATAACGCAATGGCGAACGAACCGTCGGCGCGTCTGGTGATCAGCATGGAATCCGACTGTACATCAATTCGCTGATCGCCGAGTTGGTGCAACAATTTGAAGGCGTTGAAAACCGGTTTTGGAATTCCGCCTTCCGCGACTAGACCATATCCTCCGTAAAAAGTTTTCTTGATCACTCCCTGCTCTTCAAACACGTCGGAAAGAGTCCAGTAACTCATCATCTCGGTGAGCCCATCGCACTGGCGAATCGTGTCCGCGAGCCAAGGCGCCATAAAGGCAGAGTCCTCGACCTTCGGTTGATTGTCATAGACAGCGTTGAATTCGGACCAGATCAGCGGCAGGTCGGGTTTTGCCGACGATTTGATTTGGTTATGCACCTTGCCTACGGCGCGGCAAACCATCTGGTTCATGGAAATGGGATCGTTGGTACCGAACACGTCATGACTGGAGTCATTACCGTAGACATGCGTGGAGACGAAATCCACCGGCACGTTGTTTTGGACCACGTGTTGGATAAACCGATCCACCCACGCAGCCTGCGCCGTGGTGGGGCCTCCAATTCGTAAGCGCGGGCTGACTGATTTGAGCGCGACGGCAGTCACATCATATAGATGATAGTAAGTGGCTTCCCTGGGATCTCCGGCCCAAAAATCCAGATTCGGTTCGTTCCATACTTCGAAATACCACTGCGAAACTTCATCGATTCCATAGCGATCGATCAAATGTTTCGCAAACGCCGAAATCATTGCCGCCCAGCGGTCGTAGTTTTTGGGAGGGGCCACGTAGGGCTTGTACCAGAAACTCTGGCGCGTATCGTTGGCCGCGAGTTTCTGGGGCATGAAACTTAATTCCACGAAGGGCCGCACATGGTTTTGGAGCAAGCCGTCGTAAATCTGGTCTACGTAAGAAAAGTTGTAAACCGGATTGCCGGACGCGTCCTCGTCATACAGCCCGACTTCATCGTGAAAAATTGCATGAAAACGGATGAACTTGAAATCCGTGGCCGACTTCACGTCACGCAGATCGCTCCGATAGCTGTCGCGGAGACTGAGAATCGCGCGCCCCGATCCGAACATCTGTTCCCAAAAATGAGGGAAAGGATGCGCTGGACCATCAATGTTCACTTCGATGGTTTCTGGCGCGGAGGCGCTTTGAGCCTGAACCGCAGCCGGACACACAAGCCCAAAAAGAAAGATGACCGATAAAATGCACGACTGAACTCGTTTCATCGCCCGTTCCTCTGTAACCGAGTAAATTCCATGGTGCCGTCGTTCACTTGGCCGAATTTCAACGCGAAAAGATCGAGGGCATAGTTTTGATACAACTTCCATGGCTTCTTCGAGCCCTGTTTGGGAAGCAACGCGCTCGACCTTTGCAGATAGCCAGAGGTCAAATGGATCGCCGGCTCATCTGTAATGCTGGGGTCCCGCCGGCGCGGAGTACAGTAAGCATATCCGTGCTCGGACATATAATTCAGCAGGCGGCAGACATATTTTGCCGTGAGATCGCATTTCAGCGTCCATGAAGCGTTGGTGTAACCGAAGGCCGAGGCGAAATTCGGAATGTCGCTGTACATCATTCCTTTGTAGCTGATTGACCGCACCGGATCGACTGGGACGCCATCCATTTCCATCTGCAGGCCGCCAAGGAGCTTCAAGTTCAATCCCGTGGCGGTAACAATTACGTCGGCCTTAAGTTCTTCGCCAGATTTCAACCGTAGGCCTCGCTGGGTGAAGGTCTCGATTTCGTCGGTGACAATAGCCACCTTGCCTGAGCGAATCGCCAAAAACAGATCACCGTCAGGAACCAGGCAGAGGCGCTGGTCCCAGGGGTTGTAGCGCGGCGAAAAGTGTTTATCCACGTCGTAGTCGGGACCTAGAAATTGCCGCACGAAACCGCGAATCATTTTTTTGGTTTGCTCGGGTTTCCGCCGCGCGAAATTGAAAAAATACAGGCCCAAAAGAATATTCTTCCAGCGAACCAGTCGATGAGCGAATCCACCGGGAAGCCTTTTGGTGATCCGTTTGGCGATGGGATCTTCGGATGGGCGAGCCACGATGTAGGATGGCGAACGCTGGAGCATGGTCACGTGCGCGGCGTTTCTGGCCAATGCTGGAGCCAGCGTCACCGCGGTAGCGCCACTGCCGATCACGATGATTCGCTTTCCCCGATAGTCGAGATTTTCGGGCCAATGCTGCGGGTGCACGATGGTGCCGTGAAACTGGTCCATGCCCGGCCAACCCGGCATGTAACCCTCGGAGTAGTCGTAGTAACCGCTGCACATGTACAAAAAGTTGCACGTAAACTGAATACTCTTCCCTTCCGGATCCGTGGCTTCCACCGTCCAGGTGGCTTGCGATGAAGACCACGAAGCGCGTTGGACCTGATGGCCGAAACGGATTTTTTTATCTATGCCGTATTCGCGTGCCGTCTGCTGGATGTAGTCTCGAATGTCCGGGCCATCGGCGATCGCCTTCTTGTCCTGCCAAGGGCGGAAACCAAAGCCGAGCGTGTACATGTCCGAATCGGATCGCACTCCCGGGTACCGAAACAGATCCCAGGTGCCACCGATCGCATTTCGACTTTCGAGAATTGCGTAGGTTCGCTTCGGCGACTCCGCCTGTAGGTGATAGCCCGCGTCAATTCCGGAAAGCCCGGCGCCGACGATCAACACATCGAAATGTTCGATTTGTCGTGTGTCGTCGAGGGGTGACGGCGAAATTTGAGAGGCTGCCGACATATTCGTATCTTAGCTGCTCTTTTCTTTTTTTGGCGAGGATTGCTGCCCTTCGTGCAGGGCTTCATCAATTTCCACGCGCTCACGTTTAATTTCGAGGCGCAACCTGCCGAAAATGCTCATGTAGATATTTGCCACCCAGACCAGTGAAAATCCCCCGATCAAGTAGCCGAACCAGCCGGAATATAGCAATTTGTATCGAGTCAGAACTAAGAAAGCAGCTGTAACGTAATGGCTGAAGCAGAATTCACAGGTCATGATGTAGAACATTTTGCGCCCGAAGAATCCCCTGTTCTCTGTGCTTTTTTTCGCGCACCAATCGCGCGGCTCGCGGAAGATTTCTTCGTGGGTCACGGTCCAGGCAATGGACGCGATGGGAATCGCCAGAATAAACAGCGCTATGATCTGGTGCGAGAGAGATATCATGCTTGCTTCTTTTCGAGGATGGACCAGCGGGCGTATAGATCGTCCACGAAACGTTGCGCGTCTTCTGCTTGCACATACGCGGCATGCAGGCGCGAAGCGTCAGTGACGATTTCCGGATCTTCGAGCGCAGCACGTTTGGCGCGCAAATCTTCTTCAGCCTTGGCGATTTTCTTTTCGAGTGAGGCAAGTTCGCGCGCCTCGCCGTGGGACAGCTTATTCTTTGTTCCGTTGGTCGAGGCCGCTGCTCCCGGCTGAGTAGATTGTTTCGGGGCCGCGCTTTTCTCGGGGCGCTTTGACTTACGTCCGCGTTGCCACACTTCCCACTGCGAATAGTCCGCGAAACGCTCGACGTCTCCCAGTCCATCGAGGCCTAACACCACGTTTGATACGCGGTCGAGCATGTACCGGTCGTGCGTAACCAGAATGAGCGCGCCACGAAATTCGAGCAGGCTTTCTTCCAGAATTTCAAGCGTGGGAATATCGAGATCATTCGTGGGCTCATCGAGCAGCAACACGTCCGCGGACTGCAGCATCAATTGCGCGATCAGCACCCGGGCGCGTTCGCCGCCGGAAAGCTTCCCCACCGGCCGGTTCAAATCTTCATTTGCAAACAAAAATCGCGCGGCCCAGGAAGCCACGTGGATCACGCGGTCCTGGTAGGTAACCGAATCGCTGTCCGGCGCGAGGGCGCGACGCAGCGAAACATCGGGGTCGAGTTGGCGATTCTGATCGAAATAGACAACTTTCAGCGAGTCGGCCTTGGAAATTTTTCCAGCGGTAGGCTCGATGTCTCCGCGCAGCAGCCGCAGCAAAGTTGACTTGCCGCTCCCGTTGGGACCCACGAGCCCGACGCGCATTTGAGATTGAACGATGAAGCTCAGTTTTTCGAACAACTTGCGGCCGCCGATCGAGTACGCGACGCCGTCGAGCGTGACGAGCTGTTTCGTCTGACGATTGCTCGCGGAAAAATCTATCTTCGCGGTGATGTCGCGGGTGCGTTGACTCAGATCGGCAAGCTCTCCAATCATCTCGTGCGCTTTATCAATGCGCGACTTGGACTTTGTGGTGCGGGCTTTGGGTCCGCGACGAAGCCACTCGATTTCGGTGTGCACCAGATTGGCGAGGGCATCTTGCCGCTTGCCCTGCGCGTGCAGGTATTCTTCCTTGGCTTCCAGAAATTTTGTATAGGTTCCTTTCACTCGCAGGAAGCCGTCGGAATAGATGCGGCTGAGTTCGACGATGTCGCTGGCGATGTTTTCCAGAAAATAGCGGTCATGGCTTACGGCCACGCAGGCGAACTGCGCATTCTGAAGCAACGTCTCGAGCCATTTGATTCCGGCCAGATCCAGATGATTGGTAGGCTCGTCGAGCAGTAGAATGTCGGGCTCCTGCACCAGAGCCTCGACGATGGCGAGACGTTTTTTCCAGCCTCCGGAAAGAGACGCCGTCGGCAACTCGGGATCGGGAAAACCAGCCCGGCTTAGCGCTTCAGATGTGCGGAAATGATGGTCCGCATGCGAAGCACCCGCACGGTCCAGTGCACCTTCAATCACCGAACTGCATGTGGAGCCTTCCGGGAATTCCGAAATCTGCGCGACCGAGAGCAGCCGCGTTCCCTTGCGGACCGCGACATCGCCACTATCCGGTTTGACACCACCGCGAAGAATCTCCAGTAAGGTGGATTTTCCGGAGCCATTGGGGCCGATCAATCCAATCCGGTCGCCCGCTGAAATTGTGAACGAGATGTTCTGGAACAGCGGTGCGGCGCCGAACCTCTTCGATAGACCTTGGGCGTTAATAATCGGGGGCAAATTTTTCTGGTTACTCCTGAACGATTTTACCCTTGAACTAGCCGGCGGCGCAAAACGACCTGATAGAATGCTCGTCGCGCGAACAGCTGAGATTTGATCTGGATGACGCCTCAACTCAAAACCGAAACGTATGACGCGCTGATTATCGGCGCTGGAGCTGCTGGTTTGATGTGTGCGATTGAGGCCGGGAAACGCGGCCGGCGCGTCGCCATTCTGGAGCGCGCGGAGCGAGCCGGCAAGAAAATCCTGATTTCGGGCGGTGGACGCTGCAACTTCACGAATCTCTATTGCCAACCCGAAAATTTCATCTCAGCGAATCCTCACTTCGCAAAGTCTGCGCTCGCCCGTTACACCCCTCAGGACTTCATCGCCCTGGTGGAAAAGCATCGAATCGCCTACCACGAAAAAACGCTCGGCCAGCTCTTCTGCGACCGTTCAGCGAATCAGATTACCGGAATGCTGGAAGCGGAATGCCGCGGGGCCGGCGTGAAGATATTTGTAGACACCAAGATTTTGAGCGTGCGCAGAACCGACAGATTCATTGTCACTACAGCTTCGGGGGAGTTTCAGGCCCCGACGCTGGTGATCTCCACAGGTGGTCTCTCGATTCCGAAAATGGGCGCCACGGCATTTGGTTATGACATCGCGAAACAATTTGGCCTTGAGATTTCCAAGACCAGTCCCGGATTGGTGCCGCTGTTGCTAAACTCCCAAGACCGCGGCAAGTACAGTGACCTTAGTGGCGTTTCCACAGAGGTTATGGTCAGCGCAAACGGCGCTTCATTCCGCGAAAACATGCTGATCACCCATCGCGGTCTGAGTGGACCGGCAATTCTGCAGGCCTCTTCCTACTGGAACCAAGGCGCGCCGATTCACATTGATCTTGCTCCGGACCGCGACGTTCTTTCATCGCTGCAAAAAGGCCCGGCTAGAAACACCGCACAAGTCCGCTCCGCGCTGATTGCAATCCTCCCCAAGCGCTTCGCCACTCGCTGGATGGAACTTCATGAGCGCGCCACCTGGAACAATTCTTCCTTGGAAGACTTCGAGCGTGAACTGCACGACTGGAATCTGATCCCCGGAGGCACCGAAGGCTACGAAAAAGCTGAGGTAACGACAGGCGGCGTTGACACCGATGAACTTTCCAGTAAAACGATGGAGACCAGGAAGGTGAAAGGGTTATTCTTCATCGGCGAAGTCGTGGACGTCACCGGGCACCTTGGTGGTTTCAACTTCCAGTGGGCCTGGGCTTCGGGTGCGGCCGCAGGACGAGCGTTGTAGTTGGACCGCTCTTAGAGTGAGGCCGGCTGGCGCGCACGCCTACAGACGGATCGTGATCTGCGGTGAAGTCGAGTTTTCTCCATCAACTGAATTGAGAAGGGTCCATGAAAACAAAAACCAAGCGCGGGATCGAGTTCCCGTCGGGCTTGCCATCGGCCCGGACGATCGAGTACCCGGCCAAAAAAACCATTTTCTCGCAGGAAGAAAGGTGCACCGACGTTCATTACATCAAGATGGGCGTGGTGAAATTGATGCTGGTCTCCAAGCGCGGCAGGAGCGGAATCCTGGGATTTTTGGGGCCTGGCGATTTTTTCGGGGAAGGCTGCATCAGTGGCAGAGCGTCGTACCTGACCTCGGCAGTCGCGTTGGTTCCGACCATCGTCAACGTGGTGAAACAGAAGCAAATGATTCACATTCTGGAAAAAGAACCGGAGGTCTGTTCGCGCTTCATCAAGTATCTTTTGGCGCGAAATCACCGGATCGAAGAGGATTTGATCGATCATCTTTTTAATTCGTGCGAAAGACGGCTGGCGCGAACCTTGCTGCTGCTGGCGCAATACGACAGGGGGAGCGCCGAGGAATTGGTCCTGTCGCAAATTACGCACGACACGCTTGCCGACATGGTCGGGGCCACCCGTTCGCGAGTCAACGTGTTCATGAATAAATTCAGGAAGGTGGGCTTTATCCACTACACGAGGACAGGCGGCCTGAAAATCTACCAGTCGCTCTCCAGGGTTCTCGAAGAATAGGCACTGGTACTTACAGGACGCGCCGGTCTGATAGATGACACAAAGGCAGTCGGCGGACTTGTTTAGGCGATTTTCCAGATGTAGGATGATTCAACGAAATAACGCTCTCAAGTGACTGGAGATTGAGTCGTGCTGGAAATTCCTCAGAGTACAACTGGTGGCCCGGAAAGCATTGCCATCCCGCCGATAGCGTTATCGTGCTATCAAGACCAATCAGAGAGCGCCAATTCTTCAACGTCCTCTGTCAGCGCGGCCGACGGCGATGATGCTCGATTGCCCACGCAGAAACGCTTCAAGATCTTGATCGCCGACGATCACGAAGCGGTACGGCGCGGACTCCGATCCGCAGTCGTCTCCGCGGGTTGGGATCTTTGCGGTGAAGCGGTCCACGGAAAAGACGCGGTGGAGAAAGTGAAAGAGCTGAATCCAGACTTGATCATTCTGGACCTCAGCATGCCGGTGATGAATGGCCTCGACGCCGCGCGCGAAATTCGGAAGCAATCTCCCAACGTGAAGATTGTCGGATTCACCATGCACGAATCCCAGCAGGTCCGCGAGCAGACTTCCCTGATCGGGTTTCACGCCCTGGCGGCAAAGTCCGCTCCGTTGGGAAACTTGCTCGCGACCGTAAAATTGGTGCTGGAAACGGCCTAGCGCTTTTTTTTGCGCACGGTATTTCGTTCTCGGCAAACTCGGCGCGATTCAAACCTCACGCAGGAATCAGCCAGACCAGAATCAACGACTCTATGCAGTTGGGTCTCGGGGATTCTAGGCTTCGACGATTTGATTTCGGATGGCGTAGCGGACCAATTCGCTGACGGTGTGTATTTGCAGTTTCCGCATGATGTTGGCGCGATGCGTTTCGGCGGTCTTCACGCTGATGTTCAGTGACGAGGCGACTTCCTTGCTGCTCTTCCCTTCCGCAAGCAATTGAACGATCTCGCGCTCGCGTGTGGTCAGGCGATCGCGGAGCGGTTCGGACGGATCTTGTTTAGGGCCGCCGTCGCTGAAGCTGGTCAACATCACTTCCGTGGCGCGCGAAGTGAAAAACGGCTTCTTCTTCGCCAGCGACTCCACCGCGATTACCAAGTCGCGGTCGGAGTCTGATTTCACGATGTAGCCGCGCACGCCGGCTTCCAGAATTTCGCGAATCAGCTGATCGGAGTAGTGCGCGGAAAAAATAAGAACTTCAGTGTCGGGCGAGACTTTCTTGATGCGCTTGGCCGCGTCCACACCATTCAGGTCCGGCATGCTGATATCGAGAATGACGATGCTGGGCTTGAGCTGCTCCGCCTTGGCCACCGCCTCGCGTCCGGTTGTAGCCTCGCCGCAGATCTCCCAGCCCGGATGCGGTTCCAGAAGCGTCCTCACACCGCGCCGCATCAGGTCGTGATCGTCGGCTATCAGGATACGAACCGTTTTCATTTATGCTCCCAGGGAGTTTGCGACTACCTTCACGCTAATCGCGATGCATGAAGCGGCTGCGAACGTATATACATCACCAACCAGGGGTTGTCAAAATTGCGAACGACATCCCCGTCGGCGCTCTGGCTCTAGCTTCGCTAGCTATCGGCAGCTAATGCGGGACAGTAACGGCAGTATAGCAGGGACGAGCTGTGATCGTCGCCTGAACGATGATTCGAAAGGCCTTGGGTAAATTTTTCGGACGCATCGCAAAAAATGCGTTGAATGCGCTCCCACTTGACGGCTGCAGATCTGAGGCGCGTTCCGGTCCTGTGTTTTCAATCACTTAGCGTTGGCCCCGGCGCCACCCATGGCAGCCGACGTGCTTTCTACCTATTCGGAAGGTCAACATGCCCGAAAACTCGGAGGCAGACATGAAGTTGACTTACGACATTTTCAGGAAGTTTGCTGAAGACGGCCCCGTATGGATCGAAACCGTGCAAGGAATGGAAAAATGCAAGTCACGGCTACTCGATCTGGTCCAACGAAATCCTGGGGAGTATTTTGCGTTCGACCCGGTGCATTCGCGCGTCGTGGCTAACAGCTCGAACACCCAACCGCTCTAGCAACAAATTCAAATTCCTGCCGGAGCCCTCACCTCTTTGGCAGTTTTATCGTCGCGTAGCCCCAGGAACACCGCCTGCCGCACTTTGATGTCGGACGTAATTTCGCTGTAGGAAACTTGCGCCACCAGTTTGGGCTTCAAGAACGAAGTATTCTTCTCGCGCGGCAAATCAACGAAGGCGGAGACCGGCGTTACGAGAGGTTGCATCTTGCGATATAGCGTCGCGAGCGTGGCTTCGTCAAATCCGGTGCCCACTTTTCCGACGTAATGTAACTTTCCGTCCGCGTAAGCGCCCAGCAGTAGCGCACCAAAATATTTTCGCGATCCGTCGGGCTTGGTGAACCCGCCGATCACAAACTCATCTTCCTGATGGACCTTCACTTTCTGCCAGCGGTCGGAACGCGATTCGACGTACGGCGAGGAAAGGTCTTTGGCGATCAGCCCTTCGAGCCCTTTCTTGGTGGCGACTTTGTAAGCAGCCAAGCCGTTCCCGGCCAAGCGTTGCGACAACCGCAGGATTGAACCCGGCGAAGACAATACGCTGGGCGAAAGCACTTTTTCCAGCGCCGCGCGTCGAACGGAAAGAGGCTCCCGGCGCAGATCTTTTCCATTCAGGAACAGGCAATCGAAGGCCACAAAAACAGAATCGGCGGCGCCTCGTTGCATAAGTTGAAAACGTGAAATGCTCGCTCGATCGAACACAACCGCTTCGCCATCGAGTACCAGCGTCGCGGGGTGCAGCGCTCGAATCGCGTCTGCAATTTGTGGATATCGGGCGGCGCGATCGATGTCGTTGCGGGAAAACAACTGAACTTTCCGGCCCTCTTTGTACGCGATGATTCGATAGCCGTCGTATTTCTCTTCGTATACCCAGCCTTTGCGATCAAATGGCTCGCGAGCGACGCTGGCCAGCATCGGTTCCACGCGAAACGGGATAGAGTTGGGCATATGGCGTATCGACATTGAATACTGCTCGCTCGTCGATGGGTCAGCCGGATCGCTTGCTGCGAGTAGCCACCGACGCCGCACCCTTAGCTCGTTTTGCAGGTGAGGATGCACGGCCAGGGCCAGTTGCGGGCGCTTTTTCGGCAGCCTTACTCGTAACGGGATCTCCGGTGGCAGCCTTCGCTACGTCGCCGCCACCTTCCTTCGCAATCTGGGCCAGCAGGCGGTTGCTCACAACCGATTTCGGTTTTTCAGCCGTGATGTCTTCCGTGGAAACATATTCGTCGCGATGCTTGATGAGCAGCCACGACCGGCCATCACTACGGCCGTAGCCATGTGTGCGCACCAAAACCCACGAGCCTTTAAGTTTCTTTCCGTGTAGGGTGATTTTCAAATCGCCTTTGGCCAACGCGGCGTCCACGTCATCCTGTTCCGGGGTCCAGGTGCCCTGGTCCCAAACCATCACCGTGCCGCCACCATATTCACCTTCGGGAATCACGCCTTCGAAGGTGGCGTAGTCCACGGGATGATCTTCCACTTGCATCGCGAGTCGCTTCACCGAAGGATCGAGCGACGGCCCCTTGGGCACGGCCCAGGAAAGCAGGACGCCTTTCCACTCCAGCCGGAAATCGTAGTGTAGCGCGGTCGCGCGATGTTTTTGGATCACGTAAATCAAAGAATCGTGTTTCTGTTTCGCAGCGGTTTTGCCGGAGGGTTCGGGAGTAACCTTAAAATTTCGCTTCTTATCATATTCTTTGAGCGGCATGGATTTCCCCTCGAAATGAATGCGGAATCAAGGATGAAGAATTGACCAGAAGCGCCTAGGAGTCAATCAGGACGATAGTGTAAAGGCAGAGCCTGAAGGAGTTCTCGATTGCTCAGTCCGCGACGCGTGTGGTCGGGTCGCGCCGCGAAATTTGTTTGCGCGTGGGATTGCGCCACTCGCGGCCTTCGCGTCGCAACAATTCGGTGGCCTGTTCCGGTCCCCACGAACCCGCGGCATAGTTGGGAAAATCGCGCGGAGGCAAAGCCTTCCATACGTCGAGGATCGGTTGTACCACAGTCCACGCTGCCTCCACCATGTCCGCGCGTTGGAACAGAGTGGGATCGCCCATCATGCAGTCGTAAAGCAGCGTTTCGTATCCGGTCGAAGGCGTAGTACCGAAATAATCCGCGTACTGAAAATCCATGTTCACGGAACCCAGGCGCACCACTGGTCCCGGAATTCTCGATTGGAAGCTGAGCGAAATTCCTTCGTTGGGCTGGATATTCAACACCAGCTCGTTCGGCGGGATTTTCTCCACCGAAGTTTTACGAAATAGAATGAAGGGCGGCCTGCGAAAACGGATTACGATCTCCGTCAATCGCTCTTTCATCCGCTTTCCGGTGCGCAGGTAAAAAGGAACTCCAGCCCAGCGCCAGTTGTCTATATTCAGCGCGAGCGCAACGAATGTTTCGGTGATCGAAGAGGGGTTCACGCGGGGCTCGGTGCGATAAGCCGGCACGTGACGCCCTTCGATGGTCCCTTCCCCATATTGCCCACGGACCGCATGATCCAGCACGCGCTCGGGATTCATGGGCTGAATCGCGCGCAGAATTTTTGTCTGCTCATCGTGAACGGCCGCCGCATCGAAGGAAATCGGGGGCTCCATGGCCGTCAGGCTGATCAGCTGGAAAATATGATTGGGGACCATGTCGGAAAGCGCGCCCGCCCGATCGTAGTAATCGCCACGCAGTTCCACGCCAAGTTCCTCCGCGACCGTAACCTGCACGTGATCCACGTAACGCCGATTCCAGACCGGCTCGAAAATGCCGTTCGCAAAGCGAAAAGCCAAAATGTTCTGTACGGTTTCTTTTCCCAGGTAATGGTCAATGCGATAGACCTGATTTTCCTGCAGAACCTTTCCAATTTCGTGATTCAAGGCGACGGCCGTCGCCAGATCGTGTCCAAACGGTTTTTCGATCACCACCCGCCGCCACTTCCCATTCACTTCATTGGTCAGCCCGGCATTGCCAAGCTGTTTTACGACCACTGGAAAAAATGTGGGGCTGGTGGCCAGGTAGAACAGGCAATTCCCCTGCGTGTCCTGCTCGTTTTCCACCTCAACCAGCAGCGTTTCGAGTTTCTGAAAAAGTTTGGGATCCTGAAAATCTCCCGACAAATAATAGAGTCGTTTCGCAAACCAGTCCCAGGTCTCGCGGTCCAACGCGCTGATCGTGTGTTCCCCAGCCTCGGGCGCCATCCGCGAACGAAACTCGTCAATCGAATATTCTTCGCGAGAAACACCGACGATTGCGAACTGATCGGGAAGCAGTTTGCTTTTGGCCAGGTTGTATAGCGCAGGGATGAGCTTGCGTTTGGTTAAGTCACCGGCCGCCCCAAAAATTATCATCGCGCACGGCGGGGCGGGCCGGCCTTGAGCACCCAGCAGTAGGTCCGGTGAGTCGAAATTTCCCATTATCTGTTTTCCGGCGAGATTCGCCGCACGAGAGAAGCGGCGTCCAAAATGAGATTACTATGTCGGCGTAGTTGCGGCGACGAGTGTTTTGGCGACTAGGCCAGTGCTTGTTGGATCGCGTTTTGCAAAGTGGTCAAACCGGCGGCTAGATCGGCGCCTAGATGCACCCGCAAAGCACGGCGGTTGCGGTCAGCCAGCACCTGGAAATCGCCACGAGCCTGCGCCGCTTTCACAATGCCGAATGTGTATTTCTGGCCGGGTACGGCAAGGTCCGCGGGGTCGTCGCAGGTAATTTGCAGAAATACTCCGGAGTTCGGTCCGCCCTTGTACGCCTGTCCGGTGGAATGCAGAAACCGGGGACCAAATCCGAGGCAGGTCGCGACTTTTTTCTTGTCCCGGATCGCATGACGGACTTTCTGCAGCTGAGATTGATGTGCATCGTTGCGCTCGATGTAGGCTAGCAAACCGAAATAATCGCCGGCCTTGAAACGATTCAAGTGTGCTTTCAGATAGCCGACGAGGCTCGCATCGGTGCCGACCGCCTGTTTCAGCGCTTCGGTGTTTTTGGGATCGCTGAAAAGTTTGACGCCATTGCCTTCAAAGAACGGCGATTCGGCGGGAAGCGAGCCGACTTTTTCGTATTGGTCGGTGAGCTTGCGCGTTTCAATTTTGCTGGCTTCCACATCCGGCTGGTTGAACGCGTCAATGCCGATAATCGAACAAGCCACGGCAACCGCTATCTCCCAACGAAAGAATTCCTGGCCCAGATCGTACTTGTCTGCTACGCCGATGCGAACGACAGGTTGCCCGGATTTTTCCAGGGCGTCCACATCTGCGTCGAGTTTCGCGTCCGAACTGCCATCGAGACGCACGTACACAAAAATTCGGTCATTTCCGTAAACGCCGGACGCGCCGATCGCTTCGCGGTCCACCGGGATCATGCCTTTGCCTTCTTTTCCCGAGGATTCGGCGATCAGCTGTTCGAGCCACGCGCCAAGATCGGAAATGCCAGCGGAGGTGAATAAGGTGACCTTGTCACGGCTGAGCTTTTGCCCCGTTCCGAGGATCGCGCCAAGGATGGCCCCAGGATTCTTGTCGGCCGGTACTGATGCGCCGCAGCCCATGACCATTTCTTCAGTGCGCTCCAGAAACTTGGCGATACCGACGCCTTGAATCGCCGCCGGAACCATGCCGAAATTTGAAAGCGCGGAATAGCGCCCGCCAATGCTCGGTACGCCGTAGAAAATATTGCGAAACCTATCCGTCTCGGCCACCTTCTGCATGTGCGAGCCGGGATCGGTGGTGGCGATGAAACGTTTCCCCGCCTCCGCCGCGCCGACGGCCTTGGTCACCAGGTCGTAGAAAAATTGCTTGAAAATATTGGGTTCGAGCGTGCTGCCTGATTTGCTGGCCACAATGAAAATGGCCTTAGCGATGTCTATGTTTTTTTCGATGGTACGAATCTGCGCCGGGTCGGTCGAATCGAGGACATGCATCTGCGGGCGGCCCGGTTCCTTTCCGTAAGTCTTCTCGAATACTTCCACGCAAAGGCTTGAACCACCCATGCCCAGCAGCACGCAATGGGTGAATCCGGCCTTTTCGATTTCAGCGGCGACTTTCTTGAGCTTGTCGTGCTGCGCGATTTGCTCGGCCACGATGGTCAGCCATCCGAGCCACTTGCTTTCGTCGGTGTTGGTCCAAAGCGACGCATCCTTGGCCCACAGGCGCTTCACCTTGTCATTTTTTTTCCAGTCTTCGATATTTGCTGCAACGGCTTTGGCAAAATCATCCGGCAACTTATAGGTGAGGGTATTCATTATTTCTTCACCGCCGAAGCCGAAGCCGCTTGAGGATCGCCCGTGTGTTTTGCAACTGCTGCCAGCAAGGTGTCGAAGGCGCTCGCAAATTGCTTCACGCCGTCTTCAGTCAGCTTGTCTGTCGCGGCCTTCATCGAAATTCCAGCGTTCTCAAGTCCTTGCATGGTTTCCTGCGCGCCCTGAACATTTTCTTCCAAGCTGTTGCGGGGCTTGCCGTGATCGCGAAACGCATCGTAGGTGGCGGGCGGAATGGTGTCCACCGTATTCTTGCCGATCAACTCCTCCACATAATAGATGTCGCTGTACGCCGGATTTTTCGTGCTGGTGCTGGCCCACAGGACGCGCTGGGTCTGTGCGCCTTTTGCCGCGAGCGCATCCCACGTTGCTCCGCTGAAAAGCTGCTTGTAACGCTGGTAGGTAAGTTTGCCGTTGGCGATGGCCACTTTGCCATGGAGATTCTTGAGCGCCGCGATTTCCGCGGGATTGGTCGTAGCCTTTATCTTGGCGTCGATCTCGCCGTCCACCAGCGTGTCAATGCGGCTGATGAAGAAGCTGGCCACGCTCGCTACGCGGCTAGGGTCGCCGCCACCTTTCACGAATTGCTCGAGGCCGGCGATGTAGGCTTCGGCGACGCGGACATACACATCGAAGGCAAAAAGCAGCGTCACGTTGATATTCATTCCTTCGCTAACCAACTGCTGTATCGCGGGAATCCCCTCGGGCGTGCCGGGCACCTTAATCATCACGTTCGGCCGGCTCACGGTCTTCCAGAGGCGACGCGCTTCGGCGATGGTTTCCTGGGTTTTGTGTGCGAGGTACGGCGAAACTTCCAGGCTCACGTATCCGTCCCGAAACTTGGCCTGCTCGTACACCGGGCGAAACGTATCGGCGGCGTCCTGAATGTCTTTGATAGCCAGCTGTTCGTAGCGCCCCTTGGCGTCAAGGTCTTTGCGCTGTTCCAATTCCTTCAGCGTCTCCGCGTAGAGCGTGCTGCCAGTGATGGCTTTTTCGAAAATAGACGGGTTGGAGGTCATGCCGCGCAAGCCGTCATTCTCAATCATTCGCTTAAGTTCGCCGGTGGTAAGCAAATCGCGACGAATGTAGTCGAGCCAAACGGACTGGCCAAAATTAAGCAGCGCCTTTAGCGGGTTCTGCGCGGAACTTCCTGGTGCGGATGCCGACGTGGTGTTTGTGGTGGTGCTCATTCTGAAGCCTCCTTCAAAAAGTGCCATCTCACTGGTGCTAAGAAAGGTGATTCTACATCACAACCGGGCGCCCTTGTATGAATGGCGAATTATTTCGGCGCCACACCGCGTTCCACCTGATTAGAGGACTCTAATCGGCCGGCCGATGCATGGTATTTCAAATTCTCTTGACGCGCGGTCCCGAACAGATAATTCTTCGCCTATGAAACCCTCTCGCCGAATACCATCGGCCAAGCGCGGATCAAAATTCGGCATCCGTGAACACTTTTTGGAGATATTTCTCAGCGAATGGTCCATTGAAGTACTACAGGCGCTGGATCGCGGCCCTAAGCTGTATGCCGAAATGAGGCGCGAATTGCGTGCTGCACCGCAGGTGGCACTAGCGCACACCCTAACGAATCTTCAAAATGGGGGCCTCGTTTGGCGCAAGGCATACCCAACTTCACCGTCACGAGTGGAATATTCGCTGACGGCGTTGGGCAAAAGTTTCATCGGGCCTCTTGGGGCTCTCTGTACGTGGGCCGAGCAGCACGAGCGCGAATTGAGCGCGGCGTCGGCGCGCCGTAGAAAGCGTTCCAAACCGAAGCCGAGGGGCTAGCGCGGATATTCGGATTTACAACAAGTGGATGACGGTACGACCGGAAAACATTATTCGATATTGCTGAGACCGGGTTCTCGCATCGGGCGATGCGCAAATCGGGTCCAGTAAGAAAACTTGGCCAGGATCTTGCCCAAGAGTGTCTGCGAGAACGATTCGAGATCAACATGACGCTTGCCGCGGTGAATGCGCAGCGCTCGTCCTAGAAATTCCTTAGCGGAAACCGGAGCATCGGAACGATCCGTCGCGTCTCGTTGCACAGTGAGAAAGCTGGCCTGGCCTTCCAGGTTGGGCCGGACCGCGCGGCTCGTCACACGGTTTATGAACAAGCGGCTCGCGCGTTCGTACAGGATGATGTCTCCCGGCACAACTTGCGAAAAATCGTAGCGCCGAATAAAGATCTGGTCACCGGGGCGCACCCAGGGAAACATGGTACGCGCTAGCACTCTGATCGTCGCCGATCCACCAACACGAATCTTTTCGCCAACCGAGGGAGATGTCGCAGGGGCCGGCGCGCCCGGCCGAGGCTCACGTGGTATCGGATACGGTGAAAGTGCGGGAGCGGCGCTCACTTTAGGTTAGATAGTCCCTCAGTCAAAACCGATTCAAGTAAAGTTTTCTCTTTCGGGCCGGAGGAAAGCGACTCATCGTAGCTCTTTATATCAAACGTATACACCAGAAACTTCCATAAATGTGTTCCAAACGAGTACTGGGAAGGCCCCTTCGAAGGGCTAGCCTGGCGACTGTGGCTCGCTGCTGGGCTTGCCTGAAGGACGTCGTGCCCAACCGTATTTTCGCATCAGCCGCAGAGGTCGAAGCGCGATGTAGAGCGGGGCGAGGGCTTTCGGGAGCCGCATCATCATCCAATCCTCTTCAGCTGGCACCACCGATAGGCGCACCGCATATCTCCAGCCTTCTCCAAATCCCGTGACCATTCGGCGCCGGTAATTGAAGCGACCCGCCGCATCGAGAGTCTGAAACGTCCGCAGCATGTGTCTTTGGGTGATTTCCGCCGCCAGTTCCCGGGCGATCTCGTCCGCTGCCACGGCAGCTGCTATTTCTGCTGGCAATGGCGCGTCGAGTAAAGTTTTCGCCAGCGTCAGACCGAGATGCAAAATCCGCGTGGCTCGCAGCGATTCCGCGATGCGCAAGGTCTTATCCCAATCGAGCGCGGGGCAAGCCTGGATCACCTCGGACACGTCGGCCATCCATGAAAATCGTTCCCAGAAATCCTTGGACCCGTGAATGCAGAGCATCGGCAACAAGTACTCCGGCGCAAATGAGGGTAGGTCTCGACCGGCCACACTGACCTCGATCGTGTTCCGGAAGAACTCATCGAGATTCGGCGGAACCGGGAAGTGACGCAAAGTGAGTTCGGTATGCAACTCGACCATGGCCCGGCGTTCGATGTCGCGATAATTGTACTCACCGGGTACCAGGGCAGCGGAAGCGCCCGGCGAAAGAATCCATTCGAATTTGGGTTTGTAACCCAGACTTAGAATCACTTCATGAGCCGCGGGAAGGTCCCGCTGCCGGAGAACGATGTCCACGTCTTCAAATTCCCGGAGGGCCACGTCTCCATACGCCTGAGCAGCGAGAACCGGACCTTTATAGGTGACAGCTTCGATTCCCTTCGCCCGAAAAAGCTCAAGAATGCGAAGTAGGTCGGCTGTGAGGGAAAGGCAACGCATGGTATTCGCGCGGCATGTTTTCTTGAGAAGATCGTTCGTCGCGGAAGGCAAAGCTTGTGGCGCGAATTCTGCGAGATGCCGGGCTAACAAAGGCGAGACGGAGTTTTCCTCGGCTTCGTGCAAGACGTAATCCCAGTCGAGAGACTCGGAGGCGATTTCATGAATCCGCTGCGCAATCGCCGGTGAAACACGGGTGCGCGCACAAGAAATGAGCAGTTGTTTTTCGCGGTTAGCGGATGCCAGGGCCATTCGTTTCCCATCGTCACCGGACAGCCGGTGGCCCCTCGATGATTGGGCTCGCGATCGGCCAATCAACAATCAACCGATCAGCAAAACGATGAGAAATCTTACGCTATACATATCGCGGCGGAAAGCGCAGGGCCCGCTATGTGCCATTGCCAGACTAGGCCGCCATTCTCAACTGAATTGGCCCCTCCATCTGAACCTTGCGTCCAATGTGCAGCAGTCGCGAGCGGAAGTCGTTCCAATCAAGTCCCGCGCCGGAGCAGACCATTTCAAAATCCTGATCGTTGTGAAACAGAAAGTCCTGCGCTTCACGCCGGGCTCGCAACGTGCCTTTGCGCCAATCCTCCACCGCATGTACCAGAACCGCCGTCCATAACCGCCGTTCCGAAATGAGTTCTTCGGTCACCGTGTTCTGGTTGTCTGCGTAAATCTGTGCGCTTATCTGTCCCATCATCTCCCCCGTTCCTTCCGCCTTGAATTTCGCTCCGCCGCTTGCTCAGTTGCGGTAGCGACGGACGTAAATGCATTCGCACAACCAAATTGAATCAATTAGAGGGTGGCTCGGGAAGGAAGTACTAACCGCTGATAACTGAATAAGTTCGAAGGTTCGACTGCGACTGAAGTCGAAGGTTAACGGTCGAAATCAAACTGGGAGAAGTGCTCCGACTAAGAGCATCCGTTCCGGAGCGACACATAAAGCGAAGAGAAACCGCTTGCGGCTAGTTCAACGTTTCACATCCCAGAATTTCCCGCAGCTTTAACGCGAGAGCGCTTAACGTGAATGGTTTCTGCAGCAGGACGGCGTCAGACTTCAAAATGCCGTGGTGCACGACCGCTTGATCGGCATATCCGGACATGTAAAGCACTTGAATATCCGGACGCACCATCTTAACTCGTTCAGAAAGCTCGCGTCCGCTGATCCCCGGCATCACCACGTCCGTCATCAGCAGATGAATCTTGCCAGCGTGCATGGAGGCCAGTTCCAAAGCGGCATAGCCATTCTCAGCCTCAATCACGTTGTAGCCAATCATCTGCAGGTATTCGCGCGCTAGTTCCCGCACGCCCTTTTCGTCTTCGACGAGCAGAACCGTCTCGGATCCCCGTGGCGTAGCCCGAAACTGCGGAGGCGGTTCCAAACTCGGCACGGCGGTTTCTTCTTCGATTCGAGGCAAATACACTTTGAAGCTGGTGCCGCGGCCGGGCTCGCTGTAAACCCAAACGTAGCCGCCGCTTTGCTTCACTATTCCGTAGACGGTAGCCAGACCAAGGCCGGTGCCCTTGCCTTTTTCCTTGGTGGTAAAGAACGGCTCGAAAATGTGGGTTTGAGTTTCGGTATCCATTCCGCAGCCATTGTCCGTCACCGCCAGCATCACATATTTGCCGGGAGCAAGAACTGCGGGTGGATGCGCAAAACTCGCGTCGAGTTCGGCGTTGGCCGTTTCGATCGTCAGGCGCCCGCCTTCGGGCATTGCGTCGCGTGCATTCACCGCGAGGTTCAAAATCACCTGCTCGATCTGGCTACGGTCGGCCTTCACCAATCCCAAATCCGGTGCGCTCGATGTTTCAAGCTGCACGTCCTCGCCGATCAGGCGCCGCAGTATCTTTTCCATGTCCGCCACGACGGCTTGCACGTTCAAGACTTTTGGCGCCAGCATTTGTTTGCGACTGAACGCCAGCAATTGACGGGTCAGCGAAGTCGCGCGCTGCGATGCGGTCTGAATTTGCTCGGCGTTGCGGCGCAGCGAATTCCCTTCGGGCAACCGCTCCGCGAGCAAATCCGCGTAGCCTTGTATGACCATCAGAAGATTATTGAAATCGTGGGCGATTCCCCCGGCCAGCCGTCCGACAGCTTCCATTTTTTGGGCCTGCCGTAACTGTTCCTCGAGCTGCTTGCGATCGGTGATATCGAGCGCCATGCATATCGCACCTTGCAGTTCGCCGTCGCTGCTGCGTAGCGGCTCCACGTGACAGGTGTAGGATCCGCCCTTCCATTCCGAATGGAACGTCAGAGGCTCGCCACCGATGGCGCGGCGGTGGGCCGCAATCGGCACAAAAGTTGAATCGTTCGTTTCGAAATACTCGTACAACGACACGCCACCAACCATGTTTGGTTTCAATCCCAGACGCGCGAGTCCTGCGCCTACCGCGGAAGTAAAACGGAGGTTTTTGTCTACCGTCCAGAGAGCCGCCGGCAGTTGCTCGACCAAGACGCGCAGCCGCGCTTCGCTGTCGCGGATTTTTTCTTCGGCGCGCTTTCTTTCGATGGCCAGCGCGATTTGGCCGCCGACAGAAGACAGGAATTCGAGATCGCGCTCCGTGTAAGCTTCGCCATTCTCGTAGTGCTGCACCACCAGAACGCCAATGGTGGCCGCTGGAGTGTGCAATGGGGCGCCCAACCAGGAAGGTGATGGCGTCCCGACCAATTCAACATCGCCCTGCGTGGCGAGTTGGTCGAAAACCTTCTGCGGAATCAGCATTGCTTTGCCGGTCCTGTACACATGCGCCGTGCAACTGCGTCCGACCTGCTGCGGAGGCGGAGCCTGGTCGAACTGATCAACGAAGAATGGAAAATGAAACATTTCTGACGAAGGCTCGTACAAAGCTATGAAGCAATTTTCCGCGTACAAAACTTTCTTGAGGGCCTGGTGAATCAAATAAAGCAAATCGTCCAGATTGTCGGTCACGTTCACGCTGCGGATAATTTCGAAGGTGACCTGCCGCTCCATTTCGGCGCGTTTCAGGTCGGTGATGTCTTCCATCGTTCCTTCGTAGGCCACCACGTCGCCCGCTTTATCGCGGACCACACGAGCGTTTTCGGAAACCCAAATTTTTGTCCCATTCTTTCTGCGCAGCTGATACTCGAACCGCTCGACCGCTCCGTCGGCGAACATCCGGCGGCTGAATTCCAAACGCGCTTGTGGGTCGGCGTAAAAATCAGTGCTGACGTCGCTCCCGCTAGCGATCATTTCCGCCGGCGACGCGTATCCGCACATGCGAGCCAGCGCCGGATTCACACTCAAGAGTTTGCCATCCACCGAAGCCTGAAAGATGCCTTCGACCGCATTTTCAAAGAGCAACCGAAGGCGCTCCTCGGCTTCCCTTCTGCCCGCTTCCGCATGCAGCCGCTCCGTGATGTCTTCATACATCGCAAAACTTCCGGTGCATTTGCCGTTCACGATAAGCGGCACCGCGATAATCTGGACATCCACCAGCGTTCCGTCGCTGCGTCGCCGCCGGGAGTTGGCCCGCACGGTTATGCCGGACGTGGCGGTCTGACTGAAGGCAAACGCTTCGGCTTGCAGATCCTCCGGAGCCAGAAGTACATCAAGATCCTGGCCGATAATTTCGGGCTGGCGATATTTGAATATGTTTTGAAAAGCGGGATTGCACATGCGGATGCGGCGCTGAAGGTCCATGACCACGATGGCGATCGGGTTGTTCTCCATGATCGCGCGCAACGAAGCGGTCTGTTCCGCAATCTGAGTTTCAGCGGCCAGCCTCGCGGTGATGTCCACCGCGGAGATCAGCACCGCCTGGCGGTTGCCAAAACCGATTCCCTGCGAGGTGATCTCGACATCAAAAATCTCTCCGTTCTTCCGACGGTGCTTCCAGACCCCAAGCGCCGAAATGGTCAGAGAATATTTGCTCAGAACTTTCATCAGCCGCGGCACGTCCTCCGCCGGGCGGATGTCGGAGATTTTCATTCTGAGGAATTCTTCTCGCGAGTATCCGTAGTTTTTTATTGCGGCTTCATTGACGTCGAGGTATTCGAGCGTCTCGCGGTCGAAGACGAACATTGGGTGGGGATGGTTGGAAAAAAGAAGTCTGAAATTTGCATCGGAGTGCAGCGGGAGGGGAACGATGTCGTCGCCGGAAATCGCGACGGCCCCGCCCGATTCGCCGTTTTGACGCGGCGATACGCGCACAGAATCGTTTCCGTCCGTGAGCAAGGTGGCGGTGTTTTTAGGCATGGTCCCAAGGTCCGGGCAGCCTTGCCCGGCGGATTTCCCCACACCTTAGGTATAGAGTCTGAGGCGCGACCAGCCAATGGTACGAAGGTACTAAAGTCACGTATTTAGTGACACTTACGAAGCACGGCATTTCGAGGTTCGAATCGGGGGAAAACGGGAAAGGCGGAGACCTCAGCGACCAAACTATATCGCCAATTCCTCCGCCCAAGCTGCCTTGCTATTGCTTGGTACACCCTACTCAAAACCTTGCTATTGCTACTTCTTCGGGCGTGACGATGGCGGTACGAGATTACTAGCACGGTAGTAGGCGACCAGCAGGCCGTAATGCTCCCCCATATGCTCGGTATATCCAATCCAGTCGTCCAGATGCTTCAAGACGCCGGCGTCGCCTTCCTTCTGAATTTCAGCGGCACCGTCATCGATGGATTTCTTCAAAAATGCGACCACGTCGGCCTTGGTCTTGTAATCGGCGTCTGGCGGATCATTTCGTCCATCACCCATCTTGGTTCCGGACACACGGTTCAGAAGATCGTAATTCGAACCGGCGATGTGCAGCAGGACCTGCGAGAAGCTGCGCGTCGCGGGCGTGAGCTTGTAGGAATAATTGTCGGGCCAATCGTCGGCCATGGTTAGAAGACGCTTGCCTATATCATTCCAATTCTCCAGCACCGCCTGCGAAGGCGTCTTCGGTGCCGGAGCGGCTTGTTGCGCGTGCAGGCTGGCGACCGCGAGGTTAGCCAGGACCAGAGTGGCGAAAACGAGTATGGAGCGAACGATGCGAATCGTCAGAAAGTCTCCTTCGTGAACGGCCCTCGCTTGCGCCCCAGGGCCGCGTGTAGCCTACCCACGTTTTGCCCTCAAGTCCAGAGGTGGGCGGCAGTCATTCTCGTACCTTCGATAGCCGGAGTTCGTTGGCGTTCCTCGTTCGGTCCAGTAAGATAAACAGGGTATTTTGGTCCGTGGCGCGAATCGGTATTCTGTGACCCGATGGAAAAACAAAATCCAAAAACGGAAGTGCTAACCCCGAGACAGAATCCTCTGACCCAGGAACTCGACCTCGTTGCACGAGGCGAACACTCCGACCCCTTCGGGATCCTGGGACCACATTGGATCGAACGCGATGGCAAGCGAGCGCTGGCAATTCGAATTTTCCGTCCCGGCGCGATACAGGCCAGCATCGCGTGGCAAAAGCCCAATACAAAGTTCACCGCTATACAGATTCATCCGGCGGGCATATTTGAAGTCGTCCTGCCCGCGGACTTCTCAGGACTGACTGCGGGCCAGTTGGTTGCCCCCAGTACCTACCGCCTCCACTTCGCTTTTCCGGATGGCAATCAATTTGACACTCTTGATCCCTACGCATTCCCACCCGTGCTCAGCGATTACGATCTTTACTTGTTCGGCGAAGGTACTCATTACCTGAAATACGAAAAACTTGGCGCTCACGTCCGTGAAGTCGAAGGCGTGCGCGGCGTGCAGTTTGCGGTCTGGGCTCCGGACGCGAAGCGCGTCAGCGTCGTGGGAAACTTTAATTTTTGGGATGGCCGCGTGCACGCCATGCGCGCCCGACAGAGCAGTGGAATCTGGGAAATTTTCATCCCCGATCTGGCCGACGGTGAAGTTTATAAATTCGAAATTTTGTCGCGCTTCAACAATTACGTTGGGCTGAAATCAGATCCTTACGGCTTCTCTGGTGAGGTAAGGCCAAAGAATGCGTCCATCGTCCGGACCATTGATGGATATGCGTGGAATGACAAATCGTGGATCGACGCGCGAACTTCCCGCGATTGGCTCCACGCTCCGATGGCGATTTATGAACTTCACGCTGGATCGTGGCGCCGAAAGCCAGACGAAGGAAATCGCTGGCTGACCTATCGCGAACTCGCCAATGAGCTGATTCCTTACGTCAAGCAGATGGGTTACACGCATATCGAGCTGCTGCCCATCATGGAACACCCGCTCGATATGTCCTGGGGCTACCAGACCGTGGGCTATTTTGCGGTGACCAGCCGCTTCGGCACGCCCGCGGACTTCATGTACTTCGTGGACCGTTGCCATCAGGAAGGTATCAGCGTGCTGCTCGACTGGACGCCGGCGCATTTCCCTCGTGACGCACATGGGCTTGGATTTTTTGACGGCACGCATTTGTACGAACACGCCGACCCGAAACGTGGCGAACAGCCTGACTGGGGCACATTTGTCTTCAATTACGGCCGCAACGAAGTTCAGAATTTCCTAATTTCGAATGCGCTGTTCTGGATCGACAAATATCACATTGACGGCCTGCGCGTGGATGCCGTCGCCTCCATGCTTTATCTGGACTATTCCCGCAAACCCGGTGAGTGGATTCCCAATCAATTCGGCGGGCGCGAAAATCTGGAAGCCATCGCGTTTCTGAAGCATTTAAACGAAGTTCTGCATACCCGTCACCCCGGGGCGCTGACCATCGCGGAAGAATCCACTTCGTGGCCCGCTGTTTCGCGTCCCACCTACGTCGGAGGGCTGGGATTCGACTTGAAATGGAATATGGGCTGGATGAACGACACCCTGCGCTATTTCGCGTTCGATCCGCTGTACCGTCAGTATCACCACAACGAACTCACGTTCTCGATGATCTACGCATTTCACGAAAATTTCGTTCTGCCGCTTTCGCATGACGAAGTGGTCCACGGCAAACGCACCTTGATCGAGAAAATGCCCGGGGACAACTGGCAAAAATTCGCGAACCTGCGTTTGCTGTTCGCCTACATGTACGCGCATCCCGGCAAGAAACTGACCTTCATGGGCAGCGAACTCGCCCAGCGCGACGAATTTTGGGAAGAAGGCAGCGTGGATTGGTCGCTCGAGAAATCTCCGCCGCACTGTGGCGTGCAAAGGCTGATGTGTGATTTGAATCATTTGCACGCGAGCCAGCCAGCTCTGTTCGAAGTGGATTTTGAGTGGGCCGGTTTCGAGTGGATTGACGCCAACGATGCGCTCAACAGCATTCTTTCATTCATCCGCCACGCAAAGAATCCTGATGATTTTATCGTGGTGGTCTGTAACTTCACGCCGGTCGTGCGCGAGGATTATCGTGTCGGCGTTCCCTCCGCCGGCTATTACCGCGAAATCCTGAACAGCGACTCTGCTTACTACGAAGGAAGCGACTCCGGTAATTCCGGCGGCCTGCGCGCTGAACCCGTCCCCTGGCACGGACGTCCGTGGTCCATCAAAATGCGCGTGCCGCCTTTGGCAGCCGTTTACTTCAAGCCTCAGCGCGACTGACATCCCATTTCCGGACATTCCCCAATTCCCACGCTTCCATAAATTCTCACGGAACATTCCCGCGGAGGTCTCCGTATCTACCGGCAGGAAGAGCGTCGGAGGCTTCCCAAAATGCAAAAAACAACTCAAGTCCTAGCGGTGTTCTGTTTGATGGCAGCGTCCGTGACCGGAATGGCCGCAAGCGCGATGGCTGCGCCGACCGAACGCTATCTGCATGTGAAAGTCGAGGACGCGAAAGAAGGCGAGAGCGTCAAAGTGAATCTGCCGCTGTCCGTCGCCGAGAAAATCCTGCCCACCATAAGTAAAGGAAACTTGCATGAGGGGCGTGTGACCATCGGCCACGCCGACATGAACGGAATTGACATCAAGGCGCTGCTCGAAGCGATTCGCACCACGCCCGACAATGAATTTGTCACCGTAACGCAGAAAGACCAGGACGTGCGCGTGGCCAAATCGAATGGGAATTTCATCGTTCACGTACGCTCCCACGAGAAAGGCAATGAAAACGTGGACGTCACCATCCCGATGAAGGTGGTGGACGCGCTGTTCTCAACGTCCAAGGACAACGAACTCGATGTTGTCGCCGCTCTTCACGTATTAAGCGATGCCGGCGACGCCCTCCTGATCACCGTCCAGGACGCTACACAGCACGTACGCATCTGGGTGGATTCCCGCGGCACCACCGAATAGCCCTCCCTTCGCGAACACGAAGGCGATACACGAAGCAGAGAGACGAAGGAGAGAGCCATGATTCTGCTGGGTAAGATTGCGTTGGGAATCACCGGGACGATGCTGGCAGGTCTCGGCGTGGTTTGCAGCGAAGGAATGGTCGAAGTAAACGTGGTGGAAAGGCAACCGGAGGTGCACCACGTTTACGTGCTGGCGCCGGCCATGTTAATGCCGATCGCGGCGCATTTCGTCCCCCGCCATAAAATGGGCGAAGCCGCGCACCAACTTCGCCCGTACATGCCCACGATTCGCGCTGCCTTGAATCAGTTACGCGAATGCGACGATTTTGTTCTGGTGGACGTGAACGACCGGGATCAACACGTCGAGATACAAAAACTCGACGGATCGTTTGTCGTGGACGTCAAAGATCAGGATGAGACGGTTCATGTTTCCACACCCATTCGAGCCATCTCGAGCACTTTGGAACAGGTCGCGGCTTCGAATGAGGAAACAACGAATTAGTTTGGAAGTCTTTGCAGCGATCCTCTGATCCGCGAGCGTCCTCAAGGCCCCTTGCGGCGCTCGTGGTGACGAGGAACTAGGCGGATGTTTCTTTCGCGGGTATCCAGTAAACTTCCTGGCGAACGGATTGCTTGTCGAAACCACATCGGGTCAGAATCCCGTTGCCCAATTCGATCATTTGCGGATGTCCGCAGAGATATCCGGTGGTATCGCCAATCACCAAATTCCAGTTGTCTACGTATTTTCGAATCACGTCTTCCACGCGACCCGTTTCGCCGCCCCAATCTTTATCTTCCCAGGGCCGGCTGATGGTCGCGACATAAGTAAGCCACGGAACTTCGGCGGCAATGCGTTCCAGTTCCTCGCGGTAGCCAAACTCCCATGAACGGCTCGCGCCCTGAATCACATACAAGTGAAGTTCACCGGGAAATTTGTTTTCCTTCCAGTCGGCATACAGCGTGCGGACGTACGAAACGTACGGCGCGACTCCGGTAACCGTGGAGAGCAACAGATGGTTGCGGTGGCCGCTTTTCAAATCAAGCGTGAACCGCCCCTTGGCGATTCGCCGCATCAAAACATCCATTCCCGCTTCAATCGGGAACAACAGGGGCGTCAATTCCCCTTGCTCGACCAGTTCAAAAAAGAATTCCAGTTCCTTTTCGTAGGGAGACGAAACCAAGGAGTAAGCCCGCTCGATTCTCTTCCCGTCTTTTTCTACACCCAGCGTCGCATATTGACCGGCAACGTACTTGAAGCCCTCGCCCGGATCAACCCGGAAGCGCCACAGGTCCTCGGAAAATTTCTCCCGCATCGTTACCCGACCACGAGTGAACTTGTCTTCGTCGGTTCGCATTCTTGGCCCCGCCTTTCAATCTTTTGCGAGAGTAGGAGCGGAAAACCCAGCGACAATCTGAAGATAGCAGCGCTCTTGGATGGCGGCGCTGAATTGCAAAGTCATGTCAATTCTATGGGTGCTGCTGCCCGGCCATGGCCATGGGGTTGAATGGCACGGGAGTCCCGGTAATCTTATCCTGAGCGTCCGGGATTATTTTAGTCAAAACCATGCTGCTGTCTTTGCCCTGAAATTTCACCATGCCGTACGGTCCCGCCTTCTCCGCTACCCACACATCGCCCGAACCATCTTTCAACCGGTAATGCATGGTGCTGAACGTGCCGGCCGGGGTGGTCACCGACTCGCTGCCGACTTCTTCCGCCAGCTGCCTGATGTCGGCCGGTTGCGTCTCCTGCCGCGATTTCAACATTTGGCTCGGCATCTCCATCGGCGGGCGATTGGGCATTTGCATAATCATCCGCGAAGTGACCATATTCTGGTCATCTCGGACGGTCAGCGTCTTCACGATCATGGTGCCCATCGGAGTATTTGAAATCGTCATCTCGAACCAGTAGCCTTCCTTACCCGCGACGGTCTCTTTGCCAACGATGGCCATTTCCATGTCGGTCTTGGTGCCGTCCGCTTTAGTCAGTTCGTATGCCGCCCCAGTGCCAACCACCGGATTCCAGACCCCACGCATGGTCGGGCGGGACTGCATTCCCATCTGCGCGGACGCTACCAACGGAAAGCACATACAAAACGCTGCAACTGCTCCGGCGATCATTCCTCGCTTCATTGGCATTCGGTAGTCTCCCTCGGTTTTCGCGCGACCAGGCTCGCCGGGTAAATAACGGCCCTAGACTATTGTCCTGAGCTTCGAACTGCAAACGAATTCTCGCCTGTAGCCTGGGGCGAAGTACTCGCCCGTCCTGTTCCTTGCACCAGTTCGATCCGATACATCGGATTCTCGCGCGATTCGAAGTGCGTGCGCATCAGCAATTCACCGACGAGCCCGACGGCCAATATTTGCACTCCGAAGAGGCAGAGCATCATTCCCAAAACCAACAGCGGCCCGTGTTCCACAAAGATCGATTCCTGCCGCACTACTTTTTCCAGCATCAAGACCAACATGATTGCCCCACCCGTAAACAGCCCGAGCAGTCCCGGCGGCCCGAAGAAATGCAGTGGCCGGGTCATGTAGCGCATCAGGAAGCGAATCGTAATAATGTCGAAGAAAACGCGGACCGTCCGCGAAATTCCATAGTGTGACTTCCCTTCAGGCCGCACTATATTCCGTATCGGCACCTCGACAATTTTCGCTCCGTTCCACGAAGCCAACGCCGGAATGAAGCGGTGCATTTCGCCGTAGAGCGGCACATCCTTGATCGTTTCGCGGCGATACACCTTGAAGGTCGTCCCGAAGTCGTGGATGTCCACGCCGGAAAGTTTCGCTATCATCCAGTTCGCCACTCGGGACGGCAGTCGCCGCATGATGTAATTGTCCACGCGCTTCTGGCGCCACCCGCTGACGATGTCCGCCCCGGTTTTCTCCATCGTTTCGAGCATCATGGGAATCTCGGCCGGATCGTGCTGCAAATCGCCGTCCATCGAGATAATGATGTCACCGGAAGCGAAGTCGAAGCCTGCGGCCAGCGCCGTGGTCTGCCCGTAGTTGCGTTTCAGCCGCAGAATGGCCACGCGCGGGTCTTCCTGCGCGATTTTTGCCAACAGTTGAGGGGTTGCGTCGGAACTTTGATCGTCCACGTAGATGAATTCGACGGGCTCGAACTTTCCGGTCATCACATCGCTCAGCTGCCGGTGGAGTTCGACGACGCTTTCCTGCTCGTTATGGAAGGGCACGACTAAGGAATATCGCGGCGTCGCGGCCGTTTGATCGCGCATGCCGCTAGTTTAACTCCCGATAGCTGATTAAGTGAATCTCTCGTTGCAAAAATGCTTTCCGTACGCCTCGGTCAAGTAATCCATCAAGTTCGGTCTGCCGTTGTTGTTGCAGCCGCGAGCCCGACGCCGCCAAGTCCGCGTCGCAAATGCCCGGATGTAACATAATTTCCGTGCTGCCTTCCTCCACGGAATCCGCCATTCGTCGCAAAGCCGCCGGACCGAGTTGGCCCGTCAAGGCCAGTCCCAAAAAGTGATCAGGGCACCTAAGTTGATATTTTTCAGCAATCGCCTCGAAACGGGAGGCCACGACGCGCACCGCACCGGCCGCCACAATTTGTTTCGATATGCCGGAATTTTCCGCGCGGCTCGTTCCCCATGAGTCGCGGAGGTTTTCGATTGGTCTTCGTATCCTAGTGATTCCGAATTCCCGCGCGACTCTGCCAACCACTTCCATCACTCGAGGATGCGCGTGCGTATGTTTGTGGGTGTCCACGTGGCTGGGAACAATGCCCGCGCTGCCAATTTTCTGGATCTGAGCTTTCAATTCAAACTCGATTTCATCGGTCTTGATCATTCCTGTTGAGACGCGCGCCACGAACGCTGCAAGCGAGTCCGGCAAATTTCCCTGCGAATCAATCAGAGACTTCACTTTTCCCGGCGGCGCCACGGGTTTCCCCCCAACCAAAACCAAGTGACAGCCAACTCCCAGTGTAGGATTTTCCAGGGCTTTCTTCGCTGCGTCCTCAAAAGCCAAACCATTGGCCATCAACGTGGCGCTGGTCAGCACTCCTTCTCGATGCGCGCGAACGATTCCCTCGTTCACCCCGCGAGTCATGCCAAAATCATCGGCGTTGAAGATTAATCGTTTCATTTGAATCGGGTTATCTTGCCGGTACAGCAAATGATATCACGCGGCAGACGAGGCTTCATCGCGATCGCCCGGGTGACCGAAGAATGAATTCAGCGAAACTAACGTGGAAGAGAACGCAGAGTTAGCGGCAAAAAAAACAAAATGCACGCAATTTCCGCACCAATGCGAAATAAAAAACCAATTTAAATGTAAATGGCGTGTGAAAGTTTTCAACAGTTCTGTTGAAAAGCGTGTGGAAAAGGACGCATTAGAAATCAAATCGCCCTTGCTGCGTGCCGCTTGCACACATTGCACAATTGTTGTGCAATGTGCCTGCGAAAAAATAATTTATTCGGATGTGACGGAAAAGTTTGTTTTTCACTTCAGGCAGGAAATTCTCAGTACCAGTGGGTCACGCGCTCCAGTTTGATTTCGATCGGTTCCTGATCCTTGGTAATATCGTACCACTTGCCGTACGTATGCAGTCCCTTCCCCACCACTTGGATCAGAACTTTTCCGATCGGAACGTTGGGGACTTTTACGGATCCGTCTTCGTTGGTCTTAAAACTCATCTCTGCCAGCTTGTCCTTGTGCAGAAATCCTCCCGCTTGGTTGAAGCGCAGGTAAACGCTGGCGTTTCCGGCTGGCTTGTCGTCACTATTCATCACGATAATTTTTAGCTTTGTAGTATCCGGGTCGGAAGTTTTACTGTCCTGTGCGTCTGAAGGTTTAGCGGAGGGCGTTGCAGAGCCGTTTGAATTTCCTGATTGCGCCATGGCGGGCGATCCGCACAGCAATGCAATCGCCAAAAGGATCCCGACCGAGGCCATAGTCGCTTTTGTCCCACCCGCGCTATATTTTCTTCGCATCACAAAGTCTGTTGTACTCCTTTCTCGCCTCAGCCTCAAGCCGTGAAAAGTCCGCAAGCGGATCAAAGCTTTGCACCCAACGATTGACCATGAGTCAAAACCAAAGCTGCGTCACTGTGCCAAAATTGCCGCGCTCTGACGTATGATGTGAACGCCAATCTGCATTTTATTTATGGTCACCATGGTCCGACTCACAGTCACATTCACAATCTTTGGAGGAATCTGATGGGCTTTTCGACAGACGCGATACATGTGGGCCAGGAGCCAGATCCGCTGACCGGGTCCATTGTTGCGCCAATTTACCAGACTTCGACGTACGTCATCGAAGCAATGGGTAAGAGCAGCGGTTATGACTACGCGCGCACCAACCATCCGAACCGAAAAGCCCTGGAACGGACCGTCGCGAAACTCGAAAATGGTCATGCGGCGTACGTGTTCTCCTCGGGAATGGCCGCGATCGATTCCGTCTTCCGCCTGCTGCGCCCCGGCGACCATCTCATTCTCTCGCAAGCCGTGTATGGCGGGGTGTATCGGCTCTCGACCCAACTGCTGGTCCAGTTTGGCCTGGAATTCAGTTATGTGGACACCAGCAACCTGAACGAGGTGAAATCGGCTACAAAACCGAACACCAAGATGATCTACCTCGAGACGCCGACCAATCCCACCATGTTCGTCACCGACATCGCCGCCGTTTCGAAATTCGCTCATGAGAAAAAGATGACCGTGGTGGTGGACAACACGTTCCTCAGCCCTTATCTTCAGCAGCCTCTGGCTCTCGGCGCCGACATCGTGGTCCATTCCATGACCAAATATCTGAACGGCCACAGCGATTGCACGGCCGGCGCGGTAATCGTCAGCACCCAGGCGCAAGCGGACGCGATTTACTTCCTGCAGCGCTCCGTCGGCGCTGGCCTTGCTCCCATGGATTGCTTCCTGGTTTCGCGCGGAATCAAGACTCTGGCGGTGCGCATGGAACGCCATAACTCTAACGGCATGGCCGTCGCCAAATACCTGGAAGACCATAAAAAAGTGAAACACACGATCTATCCCGGCCTCGCGGCGCATCCCCAGCACGAACTCGCCAAACGCCAGCAGCGCGGCTTCGGCGCCATGATTTCTTTCGACCTGGGTTCGGAAAGAGCGGCGGCCACGCTTCTAAACCACGTTAGGCTCTGCTCGCTCGCGGAAAGCCTGGGCGGAGTTGAGACCCTGATCTCGCATCCGCCTTCGATGACTCATGCTTCGGTTCCCGCCGACGTTCGCGAACGCATCGGCATCACCCCCGGCCTGGTGCGATTGTCGGTCGGCATCGAAGATGTTGAAGACCTGATCGCCGATCTCGACCAGGCGCTGGCCAAGGTTTAGGGCTTGCATTATCATCCGGCCATCGCGGCGGCCAATTATGAAAGCTTGAACCGCGGTGTGGAGGCTTCTCTATGTGGGATCTGGCGGGAGGCGTCGCGGTCGTAACCGGCGCGGGATCGGGAATCGGCCGCGAACTCGCGAAGCAACTTGCGCGCGAAAAAATGTCGCTGGCCCTGGCCGACGTCAACGAAACGACGCTGCAGGAAACCCTGAGCCAAATCGGCAACGCCGGCGCGCCGGTCTCTACCCACGTCCTCAACGTCGCTGATCCAAAACAAGTCGAGCAATTCGCCGCCGACGTGCTCGCGCGGCACAAACGCGTCTCGCTTCTCATCAACAACGCCGGCGTTGCCCTGCACGGGACGTTCGAGGAGCTATCCATCGCCGACCTCGAATGGCTCATGGGTATCAATTTTTGGGGCATGGTCTACGGCGTTAGAAACTTTCTGCCCGTGCTTAAACGCGAGCCCCGCAGCCGCATCGTGAACCTCTCGAGCATCTTTGGAATTATTTCCCCCGCGGGACAGACCGCCTACTGCGCCAGCAAATTTGCCGTACGCGGCTTCACCGAAGCACTCATGCATGAACTCGAAGCCACCACCGTGGGCGTCACCTGCGTCCATCCGGGTGGCATCAAGACTCCCATTTCGCGCAATGCTCGCCTGGGCGCTTCGGCCAATGCCGCTTTCCACGCCGCAGGCATCGCACTCTTCGAAAAGCGTCTGGCGCGCACCTCGCCTGAAACCGCGGCGGCGCGTATCGTTGAAGGGGTAAAGCGCGGCGAACCACGCATTCTGATCGGCAAGGACGCCATCCAGCTGGAACGCCTGCAGCGGCTCTTCCCGGTGCGCTACTGGAAAATAATGATGAGAAATCTGAAGAAGGCCGCGGTGGACAGCGCGTTTCAGCCCGCCAACAAGATCAGCGCCGGGAATCAGCCGGCAAACTCGACACGGAATTCGTAATCCAGCGCAAGTAATCCGGCGAGCCTGCCCGGACGTCCAATGCGATAATTTCCGGCACTTCGTAGCTGTGTAACTTCCGGACCGCCTCGCTCACCGCGGAAAATCGTTTCCGCGTAGTCTTAATCAGCAGCAAGAATTCCTCGGCCGATTCGACTTTCCCCTTCCAACGATAGGTTGAACGGATTCCGCCGCCTATTTCCTGCACGCAAGCCGCGAGTCGCCGCGAAACCAGGGCTTTCGCAATCGTGCGCGCCTCTTTTTTTGACCCGCAGGCGACCATAACCACAATTTTATCCGTCATGTTCGCTCTTTACTCTTGCGACTCGTTTCGTTCTTGCGTGATTTCAACCCACCGCCCACGATACAATGTCTGACCGTGGCTCAACAAACGATCCATTTCGGAACTTCGGGCTGGCGTGGCGTTATCGCCGACGACTTCACTTTTCCTGGTGTCCGCCGAGCCTCCGCAGCAATCGCCGGCCACGTTACGGCGCAAAAGAAAAACCCCACGGTCATCGTTGGCCACGATACACGGTTTTTCTCACCCGAATTTGCGAAGACTTCCGCCAGCGTGATGCGCGACCACGGCTGCCACATCGTTTTCTGCCCGGACCCGACGCCCACGCCCGTGCTGGCCCATGCGATTATCCATAACAAACTCGAAGGCGGAGTGAACATCACCGCTAGCCACAATCCCGCCGCCTACAATGGCTTGAAATTCTCCGGCCCCGATGGCGGCCCGGCGCTACCGGACATTACCAAGGACATCGAGATTCGCGCCGCCGCGCTTGCCGACGATGGCGTTTCGTACCACGACATTAAAGACGATTTTGAACGGCTCGATCCCCGCGAACCGTACTTCGAACAGCTGAAGAAAATGATCCGCTTCGATGTACTGACCAAAGCCAAGGGAAACTTCGCCTACGACGCCCTGCATGGGTGCGGCGCCGGCTGGCTCGACCGCATTCTTGCCGATCACGGCATGCAGGTCGAATCCATCCGCACCAAGCGCAACGTACTGTTCGACGGCACCGGCCCCGATCCATCCGAAGATAATCTGGAACCGCTGAAAAAACTGGTCATCGAAAAGAAATCACTCGCGGGTCTCGCCACTGACGGCGATGCCGATCGCTTCGGCATCCTCGATCGTAACGGCGCATTTATTCAACCCAATCACATTCTCGGTCTGGTGTTCGACTATCTTCTCGAGACGCGCGGCCTGAAACTCGGCGCCTCGCGCAGCGTCGCCACCACCCACCTGATGGACGCCGTCGGCAAATTGCACGACGTAAAGGTTTACGAAACCCCGGTCGGCTTTAAGTACATTGGCCCTCTGCTCCGCGCCGGAAAAATAATCATCGGTGGAGAGGAAAGCGCCGGCATGACCATTCACGGGCACTTGCCGGAAAAAGACGGCATCCTGGCCTGCTTGCTGGTCGCGGAAATGATCGCTGCGCGAAACGCTTCGCTGATGGACCAGCTTCGGGATTTGTTCCGTCGCGTCGGCAGTGAATTCTGGCCGGTTCGCATGAATTTGCACTTGCCCGACGAAACCCAGAAGAAGCTCCCCGACCGGCTGCGGGAGAATTTCAGCGAGTTCGCGGGACATCGTGTCGCAAAGACCGACCGCACCGACGGTCTGAAACTTATTTTCGATGACGGCTCGTGGGTCTTGATGCGGCCTTCCGGGACTGAACCGGTCGCGCGCATTTACACCGAAGCTTCAAAGCCCGCCGCCGCCGAAAAACTTGCAGAGGACGCGAAAGCGTGGATCACCCAGTAAAAAATTCGGAACCAGATCGCGTGACGCTGGACGCCTCGCCGCAGTCCTTCGTCGAACAGCTCCGCGCCTTCTTCCGGCGCAACGCGCTCTGGTTTTTGGTGGCCGCGTTTGCCTGGCTGCTGATTCAAGACATCTTCGGGACCCATGGCGTACTCGCCATGCACCGTTCACAAGTTGAACTGCAGAAAGTTCAAGGCGAAATTAAGCAACTGGACGACGACAACAAGAAGTTGCAGGACAATGTGAAAAATCTGGAATCCGATCCCGCGACGATCGAGAGCCTGGCCCGTAAAATGGGACTCGGGCGCCGCGGTGACCTGGTTTTTGAAACCAAGCAGAAACCCGCCGATCCGCAATCGGGCCCCGCCAAGAAAACGCGCTAGTCAGTTTACTGTTTTAGACCCCGCAACCGCTCGCAGCTTCGCAAACATTTCCCTTCCGTGCCCCTTCCATCGCAATCGCACCACCGCCAGCAAAGTCATCGCGGCGGTAACCATAGCGATTCCCACCGTCGCGCTGGCAATCGTCTGCTGGTGTTTAGGCATGATGGATAAGTGCCCGTAAACGAAAACAATGTGAACCCAGTAGACCAGCAGCGAAGTTTGGCCCAACCACACCATCGGTCTGAATTTTGCGGCACCCCATCCCCAGCGGCACCATGCATAGCTCAACGGGAACAAAATCAGCAGCACGCCGACTCGCGCCAGAAAAAAGTTCGGGCTGGTGTGCCAATAGTCGTACACCGAGGAGAGCTGAATCGGCAGGCTGTCGAACCAGATCGAAATGAAAAACAGCGCTACACCCAGGACGCCAAGTAGGCCGATCGTCTTGGCTACGTGTTTCGTCGCCCAATCATCGAAAATAAAACACCCCAGCGCCAGCCCCGCAAACGCAAACCCGGTCCACGGAAAAATCGGGAACAGCCACGCCTGCGGGGTGTCATAGATGTGCACACCATTGATGTAGCTTTCCAGGAACCATGGGAGCCAGCGCGGACGCGCTGTCGTCCACAATGCCGGAGTCGCCAGTACGATTCCCGCGCTGATCGCCACCGAAACGGCGGCGATCAGCCGGCGATCTTTGAAGATGCGCCACACCAACGCCATCAATACCAGCGACACGCCAATCGTATTCAGAATGTCCACGCGGAACAGATCGGTCCACGGCGCCTTCGGCCAGCCCATCAAATATTCCTGCAGCCGCAGCAAATATCCGAGCCCCACGATTTGAAACCCTCGGAGCACCATCCGCCGCTCTACATCATTTGGCGTTGCGCCCTTCTGCTTCATTCGGTCGCTGACTAGTGCCAGCGAAGCGCCTGCTAGAAAAAGAAAAATCGGCGCCGCAATCGTCCCAGTGAATTGCGAAAACTGGTAAAACTTTGTTTCTTGCAGGGGATAGGTCAGCCACGAATCGTAGCCGTGCACCTCAAACATCAGCAGGCACGCGAATCCGCGCATCCAGTCGATGTAGGCGAATCGTTCTGGTTTTGCTGGTCCAGCCATATTTTTGAGCCGCACAAGAATCGCCGAGCCGCAAAGTCAAAGCAAGTTTTTATCGGCGGCCGCGTGCTCTCCGGTAGAATTTTGGTGCGTGAACGCCAAGCTGAATTCGTATCGTCTGAGCCTGCCGTGTGCCGCGGCGATTTGGGCCATCGTCGTGTTCTTCGTGGCGATCTTCGGAGTGCATCTCGGATTTAGCGGCGCCCGCTTCGTGGTCGCTCTCGGCGTCGCTTCCCTTCTGTTTGCCTTCGAGCTTTTTCTCGCCGCCCCGTCGGTCCTTGACGCGACGTTGCAGACGCTCGGCCAGCGCGGAGCCGTGCTGGCTCCACTCGTTCCGCTATTTGCCATGTTGATCTACGCCATTGCCGTCGCGGGCGGCTGGCGAAATGCGCTCATCGGAGCGGCCTATGTCGTGCTGCCGTCGCTGTTCGTCGCCAGCAGTGCCGGGAAACCTCCCGGCACGTTCGGTGATTACGTCGCGGTTGCCATCATCTGGCTGCCTGTGGAATTCCGCTGGATGTACGCGCTGTTTCCATTTCCATCGCAGCTGACCCACACCCTGACGATTCTTCTCGCGCTCAGCACGGGAATTGCCGCATTCATCCTGCTTCGCCGCCTGGACGGAATCGGCTACGCCGCCAGGCTGAATAAAGGCGATCTATGGATCGTCTTGCTGCACTTCGCGCTGTTCGCCATCATCGCCGTCGCCATCGGCATCAAGATCGGCTTCCTGACCTTCGACCCTTCCCGCGTGCGCATGCACCCGATTCCTCTCGCGCTTTCGATACCCGGAATTTTGCTGTTTACCGCCTGGCCGGAGGAATTTCTGTTTCGCGGCGTCCTGCAGAATCTTTTTTCGAGGAGCTTCAACAATCAGTGGGTGGGCTTGGCTCTAGCTTCGGTGATCTTCGGCCTCTCGCACATATTTCACGCGCCATTTCCGAACTGGAAGTACGTATTTCTGGCCACCATCGCGGGAGTCTTCTACGGTCGTACCTGGATGAAAACCGGATCGATCTTCCCCGCAGCGCTAGTTCACGGAATGGTGGACATCCTGTGGCACATTCTCTTCCGCTAGCTCGCTACTCCCGTCGGTCCCGCGTTTACCTAACCACCCCCTCCAGTGGACTGGAGGCAGACGCATAAAGTTTCTTTCCGATCCGTCCAGCGAGAAACGCTTTCCGCCCGGCGTCCACTGCCGATCCCATGGCCTCAGCCATCAGCACCGAGTCGTGCGCCTCGGCAATCGCCGTGTTCATCAACACGCCGTCCGCGCCCATTTCCATCGCCACCGCCGCATCCGACGCCGTGCCCACTCCCGCATCCACAATCAACGGCACTTCCGTCACCCGCTCGCGCAGAATGCGCAGGTTCGTCAAATTCTGAATCCCCATCCCCGACCCGATCGGCGCGCCCAACGGCATCACCGCTGCGGCACCGGCGTCAATCAGTTTGCGAGCCACAATCAAATCGTCATTCGTGTACGGCAGAACAACGAATCCTTCTTTTACAAGTATTTTCGTGGCCGCCAGCAGCCCTTCGGTATCAGGGAACAAAGTTTGCTGATCGCCGATCACTTCCAGCTTCACCCATTCGGACAGTCCGACCTCGCGCCCTAGCCGTGCTGCGCGCACGGCCTCATCTGCCGTATAGCAACCCGCGGTATTCGGCAGGATGAAAAAATTCTTGCGGTCAATGTAGTCGAGTAACGATTCTTTGCTTTTGTCGGTTAAGTTCACCCGTCGCACCGCGACCGTCACCATGTCGGCGCCCGAAGCCTCATGCGCGAGTCGCATTTCCTGGAAGCTGCGATATTTTCCGGTGCCAACAATCAGCCGCGAATTGAACGTTCGTCCTGCAATCACTAAATGGTCAGCCATAACTTTCTCCATGTCCCACCCAATTCTAACGCCGGCGCGGCAACCCGGAAATCCTGTGGAACATTTCTAACTTTGGGGCCTGCGGCCGCTCTAGCTGTAGGCCTGCGGCCGGGGATCTTCCACGTCGGCGTACAGTTTTGCGATTACGTCCTTGTAACGTTCTTCGATTACCCGGCGTTTCATTTTCATTGTGTAGGTCAGCTCGCCACTTGCAAATGTGAAATCCTGCTCGAGCACCGCAAATCGCTTTGGTTTTTCGTACTGCGCCAGGTTCACCGTCAACCTTTCGATTTCCGCTGAAAGCAAATCGCGCACCCACGGATCGGTCAGCATCTGCGAAGGCGCCGCGAACTCGTGTCCTTGTCGCTTGGCCTCCGATTGCACGACTGGACCATTCAGCACCACCAGCACCGAACAGAACTTCCGCTCGTTGCCCACCACAATCGCGTTCAGGATGTATGGCGAAGTCTTCAACGAATTTTCAATCGGCGCCGGCGCCACATATTTTCCGCCGGCCGTTTTTATGAGTTCCTTTTTCCGGTCGGTGATGATCAGGTAACCGTCCGTATCAATCCGTCCGATATCACCTGTCGCCAACCACCCGTCCGGCCTCAAAACTTCTGTGGTCGCCTCCGGCTTGCCGAAATAACCCTGCATCACGCAGGTGCCCTTCACCAGAATCTCGCCATCTTCGGCGATGCGTACTTGCACGGTCGGAATCGGCCGTCCGACCGTTCCCACTTTCTGTTCATCCGGCCGGTTTGAGGTGACCACCGGCGACGTTTCGGTCAGCCCGTATCCTTGATACACCGGCACGCCCACCGAAAAGAAAAACTCGGCCAATTCCGGAGCCAGCGGCGCGCCGCCCGAAACAAATGTGCGGAGCCTGCCGCCCAATCCCGCGCGAATCTTCGCAAACACGAGTTTGTCGGCGATTGCCCAACGCATTTTTAAACTGGCCGACGGCGTCTTGCCGTACGCGCGCCAGGGAACCGAATCATGGGCCACTCGCAAGGCCCAGTCGAAGATTTTGCGTTTCAATCCCTGTTCGCGTCGGCCCTTCTCTAGAATTCCCGCGTAGATCTTTTCGAACATTCGTGGCACTGCTGCAGCCATCGTGGGATGCACTTCCAGCAGCGCTTGGCTCACCAACTCGATGTTCTCCACATAGGCGATGGTGACGCCCTTACTGAGCGACCCGTACCCAACCGTCCGCTCGTACACGTGAGAGAGCGGCAGAAATTCCAACACTACATCGCCAAATTCAACCACGTGATGCCGGAGCGATTCGATCGCATTCGAGCTCAAATTCGCATGCGTCAGCATCACGCCTTTTGGCTCGCCCGTGGTTCCCGAGGTATAGATTAGCGTCGCCAATTGATCGCTCTTGACCAGCGCCGACCGCCGCCGGTATTCGGCCACATCCGCATCACCCGCGGCCGAAATCAAATTCTCGTAATTCAGAATTTCGCCACGCAGATCGGCTGGCGGCGCCACGCAAATAAGATGCTCTACCTTCGGCATCTGCTCGCGCGCCTCGGCGGCTTTCCGTGCCTGCGCTTCCCCCGCCGTGATAATGATCCGCGCACCCGAATCGTTCATGATGTAGATAAAGCGTTCCGGCGATTCGTTGAAATAAATTGGCACGCTCACGCCGCCCACGCCCGTGATTGCAAAATCCGCAATGTGCCATTCCGGACAATTCGGCGCGAACAATCCCACGCGATCGCCCGACTTGATTCCAAGTTCGGCTAGCGCCTTCGACAAGCCCGCGATGCGCCTCAGCATTTCCTGTGACGAAATGGATTTCCACCCCTCAGCAGTCCGGTACATCTGCGCCTTGGGATTGGGTTTGTTGTCTATTGCGTCAAGGAGAAGTTCGTTCAGCGAGGGATATTCCATAGGCCCTCCGCAACTCTAACGCATCGAACGATGACCGCGCAACGCGCCAGGCGATCTGCGTTGTTCAGCGTCCTTGGCAATTCGCACCGCTTGCGGAAGTCGGGAGTTCAAGAATTTTTGAAGCCGTGGCTTCTCTTTGTTGGTTGTGACTCATCTTGTTGCGCTGCTCCTTGAAGGTCGTGGCTTGAGGCACGACCTCATCGATCGGCTCTGAGAGCGCGGCTTTAGCTGCTGAAGCTCCCATCACTGTTAGATGGCCACCCAGGCCATACCGTCCCACTCAATTTTCGCAAAAGTGTTCGAAAACCCCGTTTGCGATAAGATGGCCTCGGAGGAATTCCGATGTCGAAACTCGCCACCGAAGAATCCACCAGCTACCAACCCCAACGCGCCCCGCGCGGCTCCACGATTTCCTGCAAAGGCTGGCAGCAGGAAGCGGCTCTCCGCATGTTGATGAACAACCTCGACCCGGAAGTCGCCGAAAAGCCAGAAGACCTGATCGTCTACGGCGGACGCGGCAAGGCTGCTCGCAACTGGAATTGTTACCACGCCATCGTCAATTCTCTCCGCTCGCTCGAAAACGACGAAACACTGCTCGTTCAATCCGGCAAGCCGGTGGGAATTTTTCGCACCCACGCCTACGCCCCGCGCGTGCTCATCGCCAATTCGAATCTCGTCGGCCACTGGAGCGACTGGAAAAATTTCGACGAGCTGGATCGCGCCGGACTGATGATGTACGGCCAAATGACCGCCGGAAGCTGGATTTACATTGGCTCGCAAGGAATCCTTCAAGGCACTTACGAAACATTTGCCGCTGCCGCCCGACAGCATTTCGGCGGCAACCTCGCCGGAAAACTCGTCGTCACCGGCGGCATGGGCGGCATGGGCGGAGCTCAGCCCCTCGCGGCAACTTTGAACGGCGCGGCGTTTCTGGGAATTGACGTGGATCCCGAACGCATCAAACGCCGCGTAAAAATGGGCTATTGCGACGTCATGGTCAACGATCTCGACGAAGCCTTGCGCATCCTCAAAAACTCAGTCCGCAAAGGTGAAGCCACTTCGGTCGGCTTGGTTGGGAATTGCGCAGACGTGATTCCCGAGCTAGCTCGTCGCGGCATCGTTCCGGATCTGCTCACCGACCAAACCAGCGCCCACGATCCCATCGGCGGTTACGTCCCGCAAGGTCTCGACGTCGCGCAGGCTGACGAACTGCGCAAAAAAGATCCTGTCGCGTACGAGAGGCGTTCTCTCGAATCCATGGCTAAGCACGTGGAAGGCATGCTCGCGCTGCAAAAAATGGGAGCCGTGACGTTCGATTACGGCAACAATATCCGCACTTTCGCCTTTCAGCAGGGCGTAAAAAACGCCTACGACTTCCCCGGCTTCGTCCCCGCTTACATTCGCCCCTTATTTTGCGAGGGCCGCGGGCCCTTCCGCTGGGCCGCGCTTTCCGGCGAGCCATCCGACATTCACAAAACCGATCAGCTCGTCCTGGACATGTTCCCGCACGACGAAATCCTTTCACGCTGGATCAAACTGGCGCAGAAGCGCGTCCGCTTTCAGGGTCTCCCTTCGCGCATCTGCTGGCTGGGCTACGGCGAACGCGACCGCTTCGGAGTCGCCCTCAACGATCTCGTGGCCAAAGGTGAACTAAAAGGTCCAATCGTAATCGGCCGCGACCATCTCGATTGCGGTTCGGTCGCGTCGCCATATCGTGAAACCGAAAAAATGCTCGATGGTTCGGACGCCGTCGCTGATTGGCCGCTGCTGAACGCCTTACTGAATACCGCCAGCGGAGCCAGCTGGGTTTCCATTCACAATGGCGGCGGCGTAGGCATCGGCTATTCACTCCATGCCGGGCAAGTGACTGTCGCCGATGGCACTAAAGAAATGGGCGAACGCATCCAGCGCGTCCTGACTAACGATCCCGGCATCGGCGTCGCGCGCCACGTGGACGCCGGCTATCCCGAAGCCGCGAGTTTCGCGAAAAAGTCTGGCGTAAAAATTCCAATGGCGTGAGAAGCATTAATAAAAGGAGCCTCATATGATCGTCGTCACCGGAGCTACAGGCCACACCGGAAGGCCGGCAGCAGAAGCGCTGGTCGCAAGAGGCGAAAAAGTTCGCGTCATCGGTCGCGATGCCCAGAAACTCGAGCCTTTCGTGCAGCAGGGCGCGGAAGCGTTCGTCGGCAACGTCGAAGATCCCGCGTCCATGACCAAAGCCTTCGAGGGCACTGCAGCCGTCTACCTCGTGCTGCCCGAAGATATCTCGCAACAGGATTTGCGCGCCCATCAGGAACGCGTTTCCGATTCCTTTGCCGCCGCGGTGGCCAACGCGCGCGTGCCCTACGTCGTCAATCTCAGCAGTATCGGCGCGCAACACGCGGAAAAGACCGGCCCCATCGTCGGGCTGCACAACCAGGAACAAAAACTCGATCGAATCGCCGGCCTCAACGTGCTCCACCTCCGCGCCGCCTATTTCATGGAGAATCTTTTGATGAGCATTCCGCCGATGCGTACGATGGGAATTCTTCCCGGCGGTTTGACCAGCGATGTGCCGATGCCGTGGATCGCCACCAAAGATATCGGCGCGTACGCCGCCACGCGCCTTGCTGCGCGCGATTTTTCGGGCAGTTCCACGCAAGAGCTGCATGGGCAGCGCGACATATCCATGAAGGAAGCTGCGCCAATTGTTGGCGCGGCCATCGGCAAGCCTAAGCTCGGATACATGCAGGTGCCGTTCATGATGCTCGAGCCTGCTCTCGTTCAGTTCGGAATGCCGAAGAAGACCGCGGCGCTCTTGATTGAAATGTGGAAAAGCGCGAATGCGGGCCTCATCGTGCCTCAGGAACAGCGCTCGGCGAAAAACACGACGCCGACGACGCTCGAATCATTTGTCACTGAAGTTTTCGCGCCGGCCTATTTGGCGATGGCGGCGAAAGCCTGAGCCTATCCTGACGTTCGACATGCCACATTGCGCAACATCTGTAGTCTTCGCGTGTTTCCAGCGTTAGTATCGCTGCACCCGTGCCCGACTGGCTCATTACCGGCTGCTCGCAGCTTTTGACTCTGCGCGGCTCTGTTCCTCGCCGCGGCAAGAACCTCAGCGACCTCGGAATCATTCGCGATGGCGCGTTCCTGGTCCACAATGACCGCATCACTGCCGTCGGCTCGCGCCGACGCATCGAAAAACTTCCGGCAGCCCGCAAGACCGAGAAGCTCGACCTCCAGGGCAAAGTTGTTCTGCCCGGCTTCGTGGATTCCCACACTCACCTGATTTTCCCGCGCAGCCGTGCCCACGAATACGAAGACCGCATCGCCGGGGCCACCTACGAACAAATCGCTCGCAAAGGGGGCGGCATTCGTTCCACCGTGAAATATTGCCGTAGCGCCTCGGTTGACGCCCTGAAAACTCGCGCCCTCGCCAATCTCGACATATTTGCCGCCAACGGCACCACCACCATCGAATCCAAATCCGGCTACGGCCTGGATTGGAAAAGCGAACTGAAAATTCTTTTGCTCCTCGCGACGCTTCATCAGGAGCATCCTCTCGATATTCACCGTACGTTTCTCGGCGCGCACGTCGTGCCCCAGGAATTTCGCGCGCGTCCCGAAAAATATGTGGACCTGCTGGTCGAACGCTGGATTCCCACCGTGGCCATCACCGGGCTCGCCGAATTCTGCGACGTATTCTGCGATCGCGGTGCCTTCACCGTCGCGCAATCACGCCGGATTCTGATGGCCGGCCGCGCCGGCGGCCTGGTCCCGCGTATTCACGCCGAGCAACTCGCCAATACCGGTGCGTCGCGCCTCGCTATCGAAGTGTCGGCCGCCAGTGCCGATCATCTGGAAAAATTGAACGCCAATGATATTCGCGCGCTCGGCCTTTCCAATGTCGTCTGTACCCTGCTCCCCGGCTGCTGCTTTCATCTCGGCCTCGACCATTACGCCCCGGCGCGCCAGCTCATCGAGGCCGGCGCAATCCTCGGGCTGGCCACCGATTTCAATCCCGGCACCAGTCCGACCTTGAGCATGCCCATGATTCTCTCGCTGGCCTGCACCCAAATGCGCATGACTCCTGCCGAGGCCATTACCGCGGCCACCATCAATCCCGCCTACTCCCTGCGCGTTCACGATCGCGTGGGCTCCATCGAAGTTGGCAAATTTGCTGACCTCGCCGCCTTTGACGTGGCCGACTACCGCGAAATCCCGTATTATTTTGGTGTGAACCTCTGCAGCATGACCATGAAACGCGGGGCCATCATCCACCCGAAGAACATCTAATTCCCAAGAAAGCGACCCGATGAAACGAATTGTTGAGTGTGTTCCGAATTTTTCCGAAGGCCGCGATACGGCCAAAATTGACGCGATCATCGCCGCCATGCGCGAAGTGCCCGGCGTCTATCTGCTCGACCGCGAAAGCGACGCCGACCACAATCGCAGCGTCGTTACGCTGGCCGGCGAACCCGAAGCCGTGGCCGAAGCCGCCCTGCGCGGCGTTGGCAAAGCCGCCGAACTGATCGACCTCACCAAACATTCCGGCGCGCATCCGCGCATGGGCGCCACCGACGTAGTTCCGTTCATCCCAGTCGAAGGCGTCTCGATCGAAGATTGTGTCGCCCTCTCGAAAAAAGTCGGACGTGAAATCTGGGAGCGCTACAAAATCCCGGTGTATTTCTACGAAGCCGCCGCGCAGCGTCCCGAGCGCGCCAATCTGGAAGCTATTCGCAAAGGCCAGTTCGAAGGCCTGCTCGCCGAAGTGCCCAAGAATCCGGATCGCGCCCCGGACATCGGCAACGCCGCCCTGCATCCCACCGCCGGCGCCACCGTTGTCGGAGCCCGCAAATTTCTGGTCGCCTACAACATCAATCTCAATACTCCCGACCTCGAAATCGCCAAGAAAATCGGCAAGAACATTCGCTTCTCGAATGGCGGCTTGCGCTACGTGAAAGCCATGGGCGTGGATCTGCGCGCGCGCAATCTCGCGCAGGTTTCCATCAACATGACCGATTTTGAGCAGACGCCTTTGCACCGCGTCTTCGAGATGGTCAAGCGCGAAGCGGAACGCTACGGCGTTTCCATCGTTGGCAGCGAAATCGTCGGCCTGATTCCTAAGCGGGCCATCGAACTCACCGCCGACTTTTACTTGCAGCTTGAAAACTTTTCTCCCGCGCAGGTGTTTGAAAATCGTATCGAGGCCAGTCTCAGCGGCTCGGCCGCTCCGCAAGGCCCGGGAAAGCTGGCGTCGCTTGCACAGCCATTTCTCGACGCCGTTGCCGAACCCACCCCAACGCCGGGCGGCGGCTCGGTCGCCGCGCTTGCCGGAGCGCTCGGAGCAAGCCTCGGCCAGATGGTGGCCAATCTGTCGCGTAAGAAAAAATCGCAGGCCGCATTCGTGGATCAGCTCGGCGAGACTATTTCGGAACTGCAAGGCGCTTCGCGAATGCTTTCCGAGGCAATCGATCGTGATTCCGCATCATTCGACCACGTGATGGCCGCTTACAAGTTGCCCAAGGAAACGTCTAACGAACAGGTGCAACGCGACGCCGCCATCCAAAAAGCTCTGCAGGGCGCGGCCAACGTGCCGCTGGAAGTCGCCCGCAAGAGCGCCGAAGTCTTCGAGCTTCTCGGTAAGCTGGAATCCATGTCCAGCCCTTCGATGTATTCGGACATTCGCGTCGGACGTTTGATGGCCGCTGCCGGCGCGCGCGGTGCGCTCGAAAATGTCGCCATCAATTTGGAATCAATCACCGATACCGCGTTCGCCGGTCGCTTGCGTTCCGAATCAGCGGCGATTGCGGCGCGAGTCGCCGGGTAGTTCTAACAACACAAGAAATCCGACGGCAGCGAATTGATTCAGCCGGCATGGGATAATGATCCGAATCCTAATAGTTTTCGCCCGAACCAAGTCAGCGTCTCACTGAGGAACAGAAAAAATGAGAAAGTCGTCCACACGCTTGATCGTAATCGCTCTTTTGGCCGCGGCCGTAACGCTCGGCGCCGTCACCGCCGTCCCCACCCGCACTTCCGCGGGATCTCTCAGCACCGCCGTCATCGGAATGTTCCCGAAAGACTCCGGCGAATTCGCCTACGCAGACTTGAAGGCCGCGCGCAAATATGCCTGGTTCTCGCAGCTCAACGATCAATTGCTTCCCCCGCGGTTCCATCAATTCGAGCAATTCCTCGCCTCTTCCGGCGTTGATCCCAATTCGCAGGTGGAAGAAGTGGCCTGGGCCAGCGAAGCAAATGGCAAAGGCGACAACGTCGTTGGAATTGCTCTGGGAAATTTCGATCCCTCGGCCAGCGAAGCAAAATTGAAAGCTCAAAAAGTCCCGTCGTTCGAATCGCAGGGTTATCACATGTACGCTTACGGCAGCGGCATCGCCGCCGGCGACATTCTTTTTCTTTTCTTTGACAGCAGCACGGCTGCCTTCGGCAATCGCGCTTCGCTCGAGAAACTAATCAACGTCCGCATGGGCGGCGAGCAAAACCTCCTGAGCAACGAAGCTCTTTTCCCTATGATTTCCGAGGCCAACGGAAACGGAACCGTGTGGGCTGTGCTGGACAAGGAACACACCTCCATCGCGCTGCAGCAACTGGTTCCCCAGGCGGGACAGTTTCCGCAAGCCGCCGCTATCATCGGCCGCATCAAAGCGATGATCATTAATATCAGCGCCGACGACAAATCAATTGACGCGCGCTTGCAGGCTGTTTGCGCTTCCGTGGACGACGCCAATCTTCTCAGCGCCGCGTTCCAGGCAGGCCTGATGTATCGCCGATATCAGGAAGCCTCCAGCAACCCGGCGCTGGCGAAGGCACTCGACGGTGTCGGTGTAACTCCAGCCGGTGACCGCCTGAAAATCAACGCGCCCATCACGCAGGAACAAATGACCGCGCTGATCCAAAGCAAGTCGTTCCTGCCTCCCACAAATTAATCGCGGCTAGAAAATTTCGATCTGCGGGACTTGGGCAGGTCTTGGCGCCGCTCTTGAAATTTTCGTAGTTTTGAAGCGGAACAAAAAAGGAAAAACAGGAAGGGCCTTACGCGACGGTCTTACGCCCGCCGTCGCAATACTTGATCAACGTCATCCGCGATAATCCTTCTTTCGTTTCGTACTGCACGCGGTCCACTTTCGTCTTTTGCAACGCGCCACTCAACCCGGCGTTGGCTCCCGCCACTGCATCTCCTACAAACGTATCCAGTCCGGCGGTCGGCAACGCTTCGCCGTTATGTTCGATCGCTACTTCCACGCGGTCGGTAAAATCCGTAATGATCACCTTGACCGCCGGCTTCCCGCTGCGATTTGAGTCTTTCAACAACGGAAATGTTTCCTTGCACGCCGCAATTGACGCTGCCGCGAGTCCCTGCTGTGCTTCGGTCGAAAGTCCGCAACGCAGCGACGCCTGAAACACCACGGGCTCGATCGCGGCCAGCAGCCGCTCGTCATCATGCACGATTAATTCTGTTCGCGCCGGATCAGTGCTCATCTCTATCGGCCACGGCTACGTCGCAAGCTTCCCTGCATTCGGGGCAGTAATACATACGATCCACGCCCAGCCGGATATTATGCTGGGACTGGCAGAAGCAGCAGAACTTCTCGCAAGTGCATTGCATTTCCGGTTTGTCGCACTGCGCACACAGCGTCGTAGCCATTGCCGCCTCTTCACTTTACCTGCAGATTCGCCTTCAACACATACTATGGCAAGCCCGTGCCGGCCACAAGCATCTAACGCGCCGCTATTCCCTGCAGACCACACCGCCATCCCGCCGCACATCTTCACGTCAGAAATTCGCGCACGGCCAGCTTTCTTGACACCCCAAAATCACCATGCTAATTTCGATGTTTGGCCGCCATGGTTCGAATCTTCCTGTGACAACACCAGCCATCGCTGAAATCCGCAAGACCGCTCTGAACGCCGTTCACCGGCGGCTCAACGCCCGCATGGTCAATTTCGGCGGCTGGGATATGCCGCTCGAATATTCCGGCATCCTGGCCGAACATGATGCGGTTCGGACCCGCGCAGGCCTGTTCGACGTCAGCCACATGGGCGAAATCGAAATCACCGGCCCGGGTGCGCAGTCTTTGGTGCAGTGGGTCAGTTGCAACAACGCCGCGAAACTTATAGATGGCCAGATTCAGTATTCGGGCCTGATGACCTCCCGCGGTACTTTCGTTGACGACCTGCTGGTCCACCGAATTTCCGGTACGCATTACATGCTCTGCGTAAACGCGAGCAATCAGGACGCGGATTTCGCGCACATCGTCGCGCACAATAAATTTGACGCGAAAATCGAAAACGCCGGACCGCGCTATTCCCAACTCGCGGTTCAAGGTCCGCGCGCCGCCGAAATCCTCCAAAAACTTACGCCCGTTTCACTCTCGCCCGTTCATTACTATTATTTTGTCTCTGGAAAGGTCAGCGGCATTGATTGTCTGATCGCCCGCACTGGCTACACCGGCGAGGACGGCTTCGAGATTTACTTCGCGCCGGAACATTCCGAAAAACTTTGGGACGACCTGATGTCCGCCGGCGCGCCTTTCGGCCTGATCCCCGCAGGACTCGGCGCGCGCAACACTCTGCGCCTCGAAGCTGGCATGTGCCTCTACGGCCATGAAATTGACGACACCACCACGCCGTGGGAGGCGGGCCTGGCCTGGATCTGTAAAATGGAGAAGGCGCCGTTTCTGGGCAGCGATGTCTTGGCTAAACAAAAACAAGATGGACTTCCCCGCAAGCTCGCCGGTTTTGAGATGCTTGATAAGCGCATCGGACGCGACGGATATCCAGTCGAAGTCGCTGGAAAACAGGTCGGCCGGGTAACCAGCGGTTGCCCTTCGCCAACTCTGAAAAAAAATATCGGCATGGCTTACGTACCGCCGGATTTGACGGCCCTTGCCACCGATCTCGAAATTGATATTCGTGGACAGAAAGCCGCGGCTCGCATCATTTCGCTGCCGTTTTATAAGCGACCTCAATAATTGAATCGCATCCAATCAGGAGATACATGTATCCAACCGACTACCGCTATACCAAGCAGCATGAATGGGTCAAAGTTGACGGCGAACACGGCATCATCGGCATCACCCACTACGCCCAGAGCGAACTTGGCGACGTGGTCTTTGTCGAAATGCCTAAGATTGGAACGAAAATCAAAGTCGGCGCATCGTTTGGCACTGTCGAATCCGTAAAAGCCGTCAGCGAAATTTATAGCCCGGTTTCAGGCGAAGTCACCGAGACCAATCCTCTGCTCGCCGACGCACCGGAGAAGATTAATTCCGATCCGCACGTCACGGCCTGGCTCATCAAAGTGAAACTCGATGATCCAAAAGAAGCCGCGTCCCTGATGGATGCTGCCGCGTACGAATCATACGTGGCCAGCGCGGCCAAGGATCACTAAGTTTGATAGCGAATTCGAGGACCTGAAAATAAATGCGCTATTTGCCCAAAAGCCCGTCCGAACGCCAGGAAATGCTCGCCGCCATCGGCGCCAATTCTATAGACGAGCTGTTCAAATCCATTCCTGAAAAATTTCGCTTACGCCAGCCGCTCGCGCTTCCCGGCCCACTGTCGGAGTCTGAAATTATTGAATATTTCAAAGCGCGCTCCGACGAGAACGCTCGTGGCTACACCTCATTTCTCGGCGCGGGAGTCTATTCGCATCTTCGCTCGGTCGTCAGTGACGCAATCATTCAGCGTGGCGAATTTCTAACTTCCTACACGCCATATCAAGCCGAATTTGCGCAAGGCACGCTCACCGCAATTTTTGAATTTCAAACCTTGATGTGCCAGATCACCGGCCAGGAAGTGGCCAACGCTTCGATGTACGACGGCTCCACGGCCCTTACCGAAGCTGTGCTGATGGCCGAGCGCCTCACTGACCGCGATTACGTGCTCGTCGCGCGTTCCGTGCATCCCGAATATCGTCAGGTCCTGCACACCTACGCGAAGAATCTGGGCTTGAAAATCGAAGAAATCGGTTTCACCGAATCCGGCCAGATCGATCGCGCCGCCCTAACCAAAGAAAAATTGTCCAAGGCAGCCGCGATTGTGGTCCAGTCGCCGAATTTCTTCGGCGTTCTGGAAGATCTTCCTCCACTCGCGGATGCCGCTCACGCTGATGGCTCCTTGCTCGTCACTACCATCACCGAAGCAGTTTCTCTCGGCATCGTTAGTCCTCCGGTCGAAGCTGATATCGTCGCGATGGAGGGCCAGGCCTTCGGCATTCCGCCCAGTTACGGCGGCCCCTACGTCGGCGTTATCGCCACCCGCGAAAAATTCGTGCGCCAGATGCCCGGCCGCCTCGCTGGAGAAACCAAGGACGCCGAGGGCAACCGCGGATTCGTCCTGACTCTCGCCACGCGCGAACAGCACATTCGTCGCGAGAAGGCCACCTCCAACATTTGCACCAACGAAGCGCTTTACGCCCTCGCCGCGACCATTCACCTTTGCCTCATCGGCAAAGAAGGCATTCGCGAGCAGGCCCTGCAAAATCTCGCCAAGGCGCGCTTCGCGCAAACCGAACTTGAAAAGATTCCCGGCGTGCGCCGCAAATTTTCGGGCCGCACCTTCAACGAGTTCACCCTTGAATTTCCCCGCTCCGTGAAATTGATCAATCACGAGTTGCTCAAGGAAAAAATCATCGGCCCCTGTTCTCTGGGTATGCATTTCCCTGAACTCACCAAGAACGCTGTGGTCTGCGTCACCGAAACCACCAGCCGCGCGGAAATCGAACGCTTCGCCGCGGCCCTTCGCAAAATCCTGGATAAACCCGTATGAGCACTCTACTTAATCCAAAAGCTACTGAACCCGAAGCCGCCGCGCATCATGTCGGCAAAGTTCGTTCGCACCCCAGCCAGAACGAAGGCCTGATTTTCGAGCACTCCATTCCCGGCAAGCGCGGCATGGAATTGCCGCCGCTCGACGTCCCGGAAGTTGACCCGGTTGCCGCGCTCGGCGCGGAATTCACGCGCGCCTCCGTCGAAGGTTTTCCCGAAGTCAGCGAAATCGAAGTCATTCGCCATTTCACCCGCCTTTCCACCTGGAATTACGCGATTGATCTCGGAATGTATCCGCTGGGTTCCTGCACCATGAAATACAATCCGCGCGTCAACGAATTCGTCGCGCGTCTCGAAGGCCTCGCCACTGAGCATCCCTCACAGCCCGCCGAGCTTTCGCAAGGCTGCCTGCGCATCCTCTACGATTTGCAGAATTGCCTGCTTTCGATCACCGGCATGGATGCCGTCACCCTGCAGCCCGCCGCCGGCGCCCAGGGCGAACTGACCGGTCTGTTGATGATTCGCGCGTACCTCGAAAGCCAGGGCAACGCGCGTCGTAAAGTTTTGATTCCTGATTCCGCGCACGGCACCAATCCGGCCTCGGTCGTCATCGCCGGGTACGAAGTTCAAAACATAAAGTCCAACGACCGCGGCCAGCTCGACACCGATCATCTCCGCGAATTTGTCACCGACGATGTCGCCGCGCTGATGATCACCAATCCCAGCACCATCGGCATCTTCGAAGAGCGCATCGCCGAAATCGCCGCCATCCTCCACGAACGCGGCGCCCTGCTTTACATGGACGGCGCGAACATGAACGCGCTCGCTGGCGTCACTCGCCCGGGAGACTTTGGCGTGGACGTGATGCATTTGAACCTGCACAAAACATTTTCCACGCCTCACGGCGGCGGTGGTCCCGGCGCCGGTCCAGTCATGGTCAAAAAGATTCTGGAGCCGTTCCTGCCGACGCCGGTTGTCGTTCGAAAAGAAAATGGCTCTTATGCGCTCGATCACAACCGCCCGAACTCCGTCGGCCGCGTTCGTGCGTTTGCCGGGAATTTCGGCGTGCTGCTGCGGGCGCTGGCCTACACCCTGGCCTACGGCCCCGGAATTCGCCAAGCCACCGAAGACGCCGTGCTCAACGCGAATTACATTCGCAAAAATCTCGAGAAGTATTTCGATCTGCCTTACGATTTGCCGTCCATGCACGAAGTCGTCTTCAGCGACGCGCGCCAGAAAGCCAAAGGCGTGAATACCATGGACATTGCCAAGCGCCTGATTGACTACGGGTTTCATCCTTACACCACGGCGTTTCCGCTGATCGTTCCCGGAGCGATGATGATCGAGCCCACCGAATCGGAATCGCGCGAAGAATGTGATCTGTTCATAGACGCGATGCGCTCCATCGCCGCCGAAGTGGACGCCAATCCGGAAATTGTGAAAACCGCGCCGCATTCCACGCGCGTCGGCCGCCTGGACGAAACTGCCGCCGCGCGCAAGCCGGTTCTTCGCTGGAAACCGGCGCAATCTTAAAAAATACTTTGTTGTGGAATTAAACGGGCCACGGGAGGGCTTCGATGACGCCAGAACAAGCCGGTTTCCTCGCGAGCATCTTTTTACCTTCGATCCAGGGAGAATATCTGACCACTCGGCGCGTCCTCCGCGCTATTCCCATCGAGAAAAACAGCTTCCAGCCTCACTCCGTCGCGCGCACCGCCATCGAACTGGCCTGGCATCTGGCCTCTTCTGACCTGTGGTTTCTAGATGGCTTTCTCACTGCTAAATTTGAAATGGATGACGATTCAATGCCCGGCGATCTCACCGACACCGCGGACATCGTCGCGCTCTACGAAGAACAGTTCGAGGAAAAATTCCCGCTGGTCGCCAAGCTTTCGCCGGAATTTTGGGCCACCCCTCTGGTCTTTTTCGGCATGTTCGAACATCCGGCGGTTCTCTATCTTCAATTCATGCTCAACCATTCCATCCATCATCGCGGCCAGCTCACCGCCTACCTCCGCGAAATGGGCGCGAAAGTCCCCAACATCTACGGCGGCAGCTACGACGAACCGATGCCCATGCCAACCCCCCGCGATTAGGTCGTTGCTGTTCATTGCTCCGGAGCATCGTCCGGCTTCGTCGTGATCACGCCCGCGTCGGAAATCGTCAAGTTGCGCGCGCTCGTCGTACCGGGGCAATCGGCGTCGGTCTCTTCGCGCACGAAACCAACGCTGGCGTTCCAAAACATCGTGACCTTCACAGGGCACGGTGTGACTGGCTGGCCCTGATCGCCGGAATCGTCGCGCTTGCCGTCCTGGTCGTATAGGTGCGCGGGCTCAACGTCGAGCGTTGCATTCAGCGTCCCCTTCTTGCGTTCTATAGCTGCGGCGAACGGCGGCTGCGCGTCCTGCCACAGGAAGCGTAGGTGTCGAACTCCGAGGCCATGCGCACGGCGCTGAAAACATAGCGCCCTGTGCCGGAATTGAATCCGGCAGAAAGCCACACGACCTCGTGAAATGTTCCTTGCTTCGCCGTAACTTGCCACAGCGAGACATTCGAGAGCGATTCCAGGGATTGCACCTGGAACGTAGGCGCGGCATCGTCCGTGAATTTATCAGCGGCATTGATCGCGGCTGGAATCACATAACCGCGCGTGTCGGGCGATGAGGGTACGTCGGTGGTCAAAACTGTTTGTGGCTCGTCTATCAGCGCCTGGGGAATAATCTCGAACGCAGCGCTCGGACCTTGAGAATCCACGACAACGGCGAAATAGCGCGGTTCAATTAAATTGCTACCGCGCGATGCGAGCAGCACCGCCGTTTCGCGTGCGCCGGTCGGTGCGTAACGTCCAAGGGTGGTCACAACGCCCAGTCCCGGAACATCCGGGGTCTTGTTCGTCAGCGCGTTGTAAGTGCCCCAGGCCGCCACTGCGTTCAACGTGGGCGGATCTCCTTCCTTGACTGTATAGGGCGCATCCGCGCCGCTTGCCAAATAGAATTGGTGCGCGACGGGCGGAGTGTAGTCGCCAGTCTCGCTCGACGTGCACAAGTAGTCCGACTTCGTGGCATCCCAATCGCAACTGAGAGTCGTAGTAGGAGCGGTGCCGTTGTCCCAATCCCCGCAAACGCCTCCGCCCTCCGCGGCGACGCACTGTAGCGCGGAAAACACCGAGGGGCGCGGCGTCCGAAAATCGAGAATGAGAATATTCTGCGTTTCCGAAAACACGCTAGCGCCGGTTTCGTGGCGCCACCAGGACACCTCCAGAATCGGAACGCCATTCTTCAGGGCCAGAGAGACTGCCGGCCCGGAATCGTCGTCCTTATCAATCCCGGATTCGGGACCGGTATCGCCTTTCGTCCGGATAAAAAAATCGAGATTGGGGATGTCCTCGCGGTCGTGCGCCAGCGTGAACCAGGACTCTTTTTGATTTCGTACCGCGCGCGCGTAGAGAGCTACGACTGCTTCCCAGGGGTCGTCCTCACGATAATTTTTCTCCACCAGGTAAATTTCCACTTTCTCGTAGGGAAACTTGCCGCCTGCGAAGGGCCCGGCGGAAAGCGCCGGCTTGGATTTTTCCAGGCTGGCGATTTCCGAGGGAGGAGCTTCGACCAGATGAAACGATTTTTTGTCGAGCAGGACAGGATTGCCAAAATTTGAAGAGCAGGAGAGCGCGCCGAAGGGGGTCGTGTCTTCCTGTGCGGAGACGGCAGATGCCGCCGGAAACATCACGGTCGCGAGGGCAACCGCGGCTGCCAAGAACAGCGTGGACCGCGGTGTCATCATCTGACCTCGGAAGTGACCAGGGTTTCGAAACCCCAATCAGCCGGAACCGGTCAAACTGCTCCGCCGGCTCCGTGCGGCGGAAGTTAGTTCGCAGCCCGCGCCTACTTTTTATCGTTCTTAGCTTTCTCGACGGGCACTCCACGACTGGCGGTCGGCGCTAACCGCTGCACCGCCGTCATATCAACCGTATTCGCGGCCGCCGCTGGAAACAAAACCGAACGTCCATCCGTGTTCGCTGCGGCAGCGTCGGCCATACGCTCCGTCGAAGGCGCCGCCATGGGGATCAAAGCGCCTTCGGCTTCCTTCAGGAATTTCAGCCCCGCGTCCGGCCCTTTCCAGTCAATCGAAATCACATCGCCCAACGATACCTGCTCGGTCGAAAGCAGACTCGCCAGCGGGTACACCACATGCCGTTCGATCGCCCGCTTCAAGTGCCGGGCCCCGTACTTCATGTCCGTCCCTTCTTTCAGCAGGAATTCCCGCGC
>Ga0209006_10000028_pt1 | contig 141685 bp, 104 predicted proteins | sample JacPin_JW_Ref_O2_FD_188567 | JGI IMG/M metagenome (GOLD analysis project Ga0209006, IMG submission 188567) | Forest soil microbial communities from Algoma, Ontario, Canada - Jack Pine, Ontario site 1_JW_Ref_O2 (SPAdes) (version 2) | ecosystem: Environmental > Terrestrial > Soil > Boreal... | reverse complement strand
TTACAGCGTCTACGACTACACGGGCTCGGTGGCGAGTCTGTACTACGGCACCGATAACGAAATTGGGAACCCCATGGTGCCGCTGCTACCGGGCGTAACCGCCAAGCAGGCAGCAAGGGGCGGTATTTGCCCCACAGGACTTACGGTGTCACCCTCACTCTGTAAGCTCAATTCGGCTGATTTTGCACCCCAGTTCGTGACTCCGGGGACCAACGGCGTCCCCGCTCCCGACAGTACCGGGGAAGATGACTTTGAATCCTTGTTTGGAAATAACGGCCGGAACAGTTTTCGAGGCCCATTCCAGGTGCGCTTCGACATGAGCTTGTCCAAGATGTTCCAAATCAAAGAGCGCTACCTGCTGAAGTTTGAAGCTGATGCGTTCAATATTTTCAACCATCCCGATTTCGACGCTCCGAACAACGACGTGAGCTTCTTTCCCAATTTCGTAGGTCCGCCACAGTTTCCCCCCGCGGGGAGCTTGGGCGTCATCCAGCACACGGTTGGCAGCCCACGCTTCCTTCAGCTCTCGCTGCATTTAGCTTTCTGATTTGAAGCAGAGAGGAGTGGACGAATTCTGCATCGTGAAATGAAAACTCGGCGGTCGGGACGGGGGCTGGTCGGCCTGGGGCTGACGGCCCTCGTTCTTTTGCAGAGCGTGGGGGCCGGGGCGTGGGGGAACGAGGGGCATACGTATATCAACCGGGTGGCTGCGGAGAAAATTCCAGCCACCATGCCGCGCTTCCTGCGCCGCGCCGTGGTTGAGATCGCCTACCTTGGCCCCGAACCCGACCGCTGGCGCAGTCCTTCTGAGTTCGCGCTGAAGAACGCGCAGGAGCCCGACCACTTCATCGACCTGGAACGCGTCTCCTGGCTCGATCCACTTCCCCAGGGCCGCTACGAGTTCTATCGCAAGCTCTACGAAAAGCGCGCCGCGACGCCCAGCACGGACCACCCCGATGACTATTTGCCCGAGCATGTCGGGCTGCAGCCCTACATCACCATGGAGGTGTATGGCCGCCTGAAAGCCGCGTTCCGCGAGTACAGGCAGCGACAGGCGGCACATCAGCCTACGCGGGCGGTCGAGCAGGCGATTATCTTCTACGCCGGGTGGCTGGGCCACTACGTCGGCGATGGATCACAACCGTTGCACACCACCATCCAGTACAACGGCTGGGTCGGCGAGAATCCCAACGGATACAGCACCGAGCACAAGATCCACGCCCAGTTTGAGACGGCCTACGTGGCCGCAAACATTACCGCCAAGGATTTTGAGGGACTGGTGAAGACTCCGCAGCGCCTGGATCATCCATTCACGGATTATGTCGCATATCTAAGGCAGTCGAATACTCTGGTGGAAAACGTGTATGCGATGGAAAAGGCTGGAGGGTTTACGGGAAAGGGCTCTCCCGCCGCCTTCGACTTCACCACACACCGCCTCGCTGCCGCATCGCAGATGTTGCTGAACCTGTGGTACACCGCGTGGCTGGAGAGTGCGGTCCCGCTGCCGGAACACCCGGCAGCAGTTCCCGCGAGCAAATGACGGCAGGGTTAGCGAAGGTCTTAGTTCAGCATAATGGCCGGAGCTGATGCCAGGATTCCCGCGGCCAACTCCAAGTCGTGCAAGTCCTCGCGGCTGAAGTCCTGGGCAAAGCGAGCATCCAAGGCCTTGCGCGAAATCTGAATCACGCCCACAACCGTCATGTCCTGATCCATAATCGGAACTGACATCAACTTTTGGATGGGATTCGGCGCCGCCGCTTCTTCCGAATCGGTCGCATTCGGCTTGATCGTTTCGAAGATGCTGGCGTGCTTTACGCGCGCAAAATTGTTGAAAATCTCGGCTTTTTTGCTCAAAGCCGTGTGTGCCGCAACCGCTTTGCTGGAAAGCGGAATCGCCCCCGTGGTGCGCAGATGCTCCGGGAAAACAAACCGCAGCAGACCGCTTTCTAACCGCAGCAGGGCCACTTCTGTGTACTGCACGCGAAATATCTTGGCCAGGACCATGGAAACGTCCATGGGCGTAACTCCATGTCCCAGAATAGTTTCCAGGGGCAGCAAGTTCTCGGGAAGAGAGATTTCTTCAGTCAGCCCGGCGTTGGGTTGTTCGGTCATAGGACCTCACTGGTTCGTCCAAATCGAATACATGAACTGTGTCGCACGTTCAAAGCCAGATGGCTTCCCGGAATCGAACCGGCGAATGCCACATAAGTCGTTTGTTTTCAATACAAACTTAAGATCAGGACCTATTCTCTCCGGACTCTGGCGACTGGTAAGCAGCCATAAACCACCAATGCTTGACAGTTTTTGTCATGGCTTTTGGAATCCGGGCTCGTAGCAACGAGTCGGCGTGGGCGCGCAGATTTCCAGGGCCTGGCCTTCCCTTTCGACCGGGGAACTCATTACACTGCGTTGCTATGACCATTCCAACGCAACCTAATGTGAAGCTGGTGGGCGACCCGAACTACCGGGAAGGCTACGCGAACAGTGTGCAAATGCGGGTCAACATTTGGGACTTCTTTCTGGTTTTCGGTACATTGCAGCAGCAGACGGAAACCCAGGTGGAAATCCGCAATTTTCAGGGAATCTATCTGAGTCCACAGCAGGCCAAGGCGTTGCTGGGGCTGTTGCAGCAGAACATTGCCGGCTACGAGAGCGCATTCGGAGAGATCAAGCTCGACCCGCGCATGGGGCCGAGCGGGCCGGTGCACTAGGGTGGAGGTTCGGCGCGCCGCGTCCACATGGATACGCAGGGCAGTTTCCCCGGGACAGGACCTCGGCGACCGGAATGAAATAGTTCCCTACCGGCCGCACCCGGGCCTGGTGTTTGCCATCATCTTCGCGTTCATTTTTCTGCTGCATGCGCCTCTACTGCGCTTGCCGTATTTCTGGGACGAAGCTGGCTATTACGTTCCGGCGGCGCGGGACATTCTTCTCAGCGGCAGCCTGATTCCGCACACAACATTATCAAACGCGCACCCGCCGCTGGTGCTGTGCTGGCTGGCGATGTGGTGGAAGCTTGCGGGGTACGATCCGCTGGTAACGCGATCGGCCATGCTGGTGGTGGCGGCGTTTTCTTTGCTCGGAGTTTTTCGGCTGGCTGAGCGTGTGGCCAACCTGCAGGTCGCGGTTGCGTCTACGTTGTGCACCGCTCTCTATCCCGTGTTCTTTGCGCAGAGTTCCATGGCGCACGTCGATCTGGCAGCCGCTGGGTTCACGATCTGGGGATTATGCGCCTACCTGGAGGGCCGCGTTTTTTTGTTTGCTCTTTGGTTCTCGCTGGCCGCGCTGTCTAAGGAAACCGCCATCCTGGCGCCGATGGCGCTGTTCGCCTGGGAGATTCTTCGGCGCACGTTGCTGTGTCGATTCCCGAGTGAGAACTCCTGTGCCAGCACAGAAGTTGTAGGCGGCCCAGTAGGGCGACCCGGAATACTCTCAGCACGACTGCTGATGGGGCTCCTGATTCCGCTTCTGCCCCTAATCGCATGGTACGCATTTCACTACAGTCGGACGGGATATGTATTTGGCAATCCGGAATTCTTTCGCTACAACGTGGCGGCTACGCTCAGCCTGGGACGCTTTGTGCTCGCACTGGGACTGCGGCTATGGCAGGCGTTCTGTTATCTCCATTTGTGGGTGCTGACCCTGGCAATGCTGCTGGCCATGTTTCTGCCGGCGCTGGATGACGACGGTATGCAGCGGGAACGCATCGCGATTCCGGTTCAGATGGCTTTTCTGACGGTAGTGGCTAGCTACGTAGTCGCCCTGGCTTTAGTCGGCGGAGCCGTGCTGGCGCGCTACCTGCTGCCGGTGATTCCGCTGATAGTCATTCTAGCGGTTTCGACGCTCCGGCGGCGGGTGCGTATGTGGCCGGCAATGGTTGGCGTGATTCTGCTGGCATTTGTGGCGGCGTGGTTCTGGAATCCTCCTTACGGTTTTTCACCGGAAGATAATCTGGCATATCGCGATTACATCCAACTGCATGAGGAGGCGGAAACGTTTCTTGAGGCGCGCTATCCCATGGCACGCGCGCTGACGGCATGGCCGGCATCGGACGAGTTGACGCGTCCGTGGCTGGGCTACGTTACACGGCCCATGCGGGTGGTACGCATTGAAGACTTCTCGGTGGACGAAATTTTTTCCGCCGCTGACTTCCGCGCGAATTTCGACGTTGCGCTGGTTTTTTCGACCAAGTACGAACCTGCGCGAGAATTGCTGGGCCATTCGAAACGATGGGAAGAACTGAAGACGAAGTACTTTGGCTTCCATCGTGATTTACCGCCGGCCGCGGTGGCTCGCATTCTGGGAGGGAGCATCGTGTTTGCGAAGGCACGTAAGGGGCAGTGGGTTGCCGTTGTGGAGATGGAGCGAGGTGAGGTGCAAGAGGCACGGGTCAGGGATCAGGCGTCAGAGGTTAGAGGTGAGAGGTGAGAATAAGACGCCGACGCGGGAGTCTTCACTTCTGCATCAGGTGGCAGGAATGGGTTTTGATTACCAGCCAGACCTCGCGACCGGGTTCGAGGCACAACGATTCGCGTGCGGCCAGGGTGAGGTGGACCTCCAATTCCACGCCACAGTTCACACGAGCGGAAATCATCACGTCTCGGCGCTCGATCGAAATCACAGCGCCGGGAATCACATTTCTTGCGCTGAGCCCAACTGGCGGGATAATCGCCAGTAGAATGTCTCCGGCGCGAATGCCCACGCGCAAGGTCGATCCCACCTCGGCACGGACCAGCGGCGTCTCTAACGGAACCGGCTTGGCTTGCGCTCCAGATTCACTCTGGTAGAGCAGGCAGGTCATGGTGCCACGATCGGCGTGCAGCGATTCAACGGTCGCATCCAGAATATTTTCGAATCCGGCAAGGTGGGCGACGGTTTCTTGTCGCGGCGCACTCAGCACCTCGTGCGGCGTGCCCTCAGCCAAAATACGTCCGTGGTCGAGCACCAGCGCGCTTTCGCCGAGGGCAAACACTTCTTCGCGGCTGTGCGTGACATAGAGAATGGGGATGCGGTGGGCTTCGTTCCAGGCACGCAGATCGTCCATGATTCGGGATTTGGTGGCGGCGTCAAGCGCGGCCAGCGGCTCGTCCAATAACAGCACGACAGGATCGGTGACCAGAGCGCGCGCCAACGCGACGCGCTGACGCTCTCCGCCGGAAATTTTGCCGGGACGTGTACGCGCCAGATGGGGAACGCGAAATGCCGCAAGAATCGCAGCCGTGCGCTGGTTGCGCTCGGCGCTCGGCAAGTGTGACAGGCCATACTCCACGTTTTCTTCGACGGTCAGGTGCGGGAACAATGCGAGGTCCTGAAAAACGTAGCCAATGTTGCGTTTCTCGACCGGCAGATGGATGCGTGCTGCCGCGTCGAACAGAATTTGATCGCCGATCGCGATGCGGCCGGAGTCCGGCTCGATCAACCCGGCAATGCAATCGAGCAGCGTGGTCTTGCCCGCTCCGGATGCGCCGAACACGATGGTGAAGCCAGGAGCAGCATGGAAATCCACATCGAGCGCGAAGTCGGATGCCGTGGCAATTCGCTTGCACACGTGCGCCTCAAGGTCGCGGGGCGCTATCTTATCTTTGTCCATGTCCATGGATGGGAGCGATCAGCCAAGGCCTCCGGTTCAGGCCATAGACGATGGCCAGCAGGGCGAAGCAGATGAGCAGTAGGAGCAAGGCCGTGGCGTTGGCCGTGGCGTAGTTCGAAGCCTGCACCTGGTCGAAGATTTCGATCGAAACGGTGCGGGTGACGCCGGGAATATTTCCTCCCACCATGAGAACCACTCCGAATTCTCCCATCGTGTGCGCGAACGTTAGAGCTGCGCCGGTGATGAGTCCAGGCTTCGAAAGAGGGACGGTGACGCGGAAGAAGGTTTTCAGCCGCGATGCGCCGAGCGTAGCCGAGGCAGAAATCAGCCTGCGGTCGATGCTGGAAAACGACGCCGCGAAGGGCTGCACCGCAAATGGCAAACTGTAGACCATGGAGCCAATCACCAGGCCGCTGAAAGTGAAGGCGAGAGTATGCCCGGTGAACGAGATCCACCAGCGCCCCAGCGGGCTGTGCGGGCCGAGCGCGACCAGCAGGTAGAAACCGAGCACGGTGGGAGGAAGCACAATGGGCAGGGCCACGATTGCTTCGAACAGAAACTTCCAGCGCCAGCGCGAAAAAGCAATCCAATAGGCGATGGGCAGGCCGATGGCGAACAATAGCGCGGATACGATCAGCGCCAGCCGCAAGGTCAGCCAAAATGCTTGCCAGTCGATGGACATGATTTTGCGTTCGTTCCTGAGCCGCTCGCTTCGCTTCGCGGGACAGCCGAGGCGGCCATCGTCACATGAATCGAGGCGCCGCTGGCATTCAAAATCTTTTGGTCATCTTTCGATCCGTCCCGATCATGCAGTCCTGATTATGGGACGGTAAAGCCGTAACGGCGCAACACGTCGGCGGCATCTTTGGTTTTGATGTAGTCCACAAATGCCGCGGCCTCACGCTTGTGCGGCGAGTGCGAGACGACCACCACACCTTGATCCAGCGCGGGATACGCCTCCGCCGGAACTTTCCAGAACTTGCCCTCGCCTCGCAGGGCCAGCGGAACCGCGTGGGCGAGGGCGATGAACCCGACCTGCGCGTTGCCCGACTCGACGAACTGCGCCGCCTGCGAAATGTTCTCGCCCATCACCAGACGGTCCTGCACCTGCTCATAGATTCCGAAATGTTTCAGCGCCGCCACGGCGGCGCGGCCGTAGGGCGCGTGTTGCGGATTGGCGATGGCAATCTTCTTCACCGAAGGGTCGGACAAAACTTTTATTCCCTCATGCTCCGGGTCGAGCGGTGAACTGGTTGGCGCCCACAGCACCAGAGCACCCACGGCATAGCGATAGAGACTTGAGGCGTCGGCATCGTTCGAGGCGACAAGCTGGCGAGGGTAATCCATGTCGGCGGAGAAAAACACATCGAAGGGAGCGCCGTTCTGAATCTGCTGGGTGAGAGCGCCGGACGCGGCGAAGGAAAATTTCACCTGCACGCCGGACTGCTTCTCGTAATTGGCGGCGATTTCCTTGAGGGCGACACTTAGATCCGCGGCGGCCGCAACGGTGATTTCTTTCGACACCTTTTCATCTGCCCCGCCGCGCGCAGAAACTGGCGAAGGCATGCTCAGACTCGCGGCGAGAAAAACAAACGCAATCAGCAATCGGAGGATGGGAGGCTTCATAGGCTGATTGTCCTTTGCACCCGCGCTCCCTTAGTTAGGAAAGCGCGAAAACGATTGTACAGGGCGGAGGGCGGCGATTCCCAAAGTGGTCCGTTCCCGAAATATAGTGCCACTTTCGATTGCTTCCCGTTGGCGATGCTCTCAATGCTTGGAGCGAGTCATTCACCGGGTCCGCGTGAAGGGCCGCTGGCCTTGCCTTCTACTTCTACATATTGGGGCTGACAATGCCGGGGATCGTAGTGCTGTGGGGAACCACGCGCCGCAGGAGACGAAGCTGGCGCAGCGTTTTGATTTTGTTGGTGGGGCTGCTCCTGGCACGACTGCTGCTCTCTTGCGCCGGAGGCACCGGCGTCAGACCCGAAGGCAGTTGCGGGGCCGCGCCCAGCGTCCCGACTGGTTGATCCGCGTCATCGATTACCAGTACCAGTGCAACTTTGAATTGGGCGCCGTCCAGCGTAGCTTCAGGCTGCAGCGTCATCTCCTAATACCGTCTTTGGAAACGGTACGTCGATCGGAGCCCCTACCAGCACCAGTTTTGCGGTCACGGGACTCTTGCCTCCACACCGCAAGCCCCCGAGATCTATAACTTCCAGATCGCAACCAGCGATGTGGCCGGCATCTCATCGCCCGCCGGAGCTGTTTCTGAGACCACTCTTCAGGCGCCAACTTATACGGTAACCGTCAATGATGTCTCCGGTTCGCTCACCCACAGCGCCACGGTCACCCTCATCCGTCCTGCCGTGACGAGAGCTTCATGTTCCCGGTATCATCCATCTGTAATCTGCATCGGTGATCTGCATCCGTAATCTGTGATTTGTCACTGCTCGGCTGGAATCCACGGCTGCGACGTTAATTCCGGCGCGAGCGGTGTCGGAAACCTGAATGTCTGAAACCAGCTACAACGCAATTGTCATCGGAGGAGGCATAGTCGGCCTCGCGGTCGCGCTCGAGATCACGCGCCGCTTTCCGCAGCTTAGGCTGTTGGTCTTGGAGAAAGAAGATCGCGTCGCCCGCCACCAGAGCGGACACAACAGCGGCGTCATCCACTCCGGGGTGTACTACAAGCCCGGATCGCAGAAAGCGCGCCTGTGCGTAGCCGGGGCCGCGGCCATGGTGGAGTTTTGCCGTGAACACGGCATTCCGCACGAAGTATGCGGCAAGGTCATCGTCGCGACCAGCGAAGCCGAATTGCCGCGCCTGGAAGAATTGCAGCAACGCGGCGAAGCCAACGGCCTGAGCGGACTTCGCCTCATCGGACCGGAGGAGTTGCGCGAAATCGAGCCGCACGCCAGCGGCCTGCGGGCTTTGGTGGTTCCCTCCACGGGCATCACGGATTATGCCGCGGTGTGCGGGAAGTATGCGGAGTTAATTTCCGCCCAGGGCGGGACTATTCTCACTTCGACGCAGGTCACCGGCCTCAAGCGCAACTCGGATGAAATCGTGGTCGAAACCTCGCGCGGCGCCTACACCGCTGGCTTTCTCATCAGTTGCGCGGGACTGTTCAGTGACCGCGTTTGCCGCATGGTGGGCGACGAGCCCGGTGTGATGATTGTTCCCTTTCGCGGCGAGTATTACGATCTTGTTCCAGATCGCGCGTCTCTGGTGCGCTCGTTGATTTATCCCGTGCCGGATCCGCGTTTCCCTTTTCTCGGCGTGCACTTCACTCGGCGCGTTGGCGGAACGGTGGACGCCGGACCCAACGCCGTGCTCGCCCTGCAACGCGAAGGCTACCGGCACTCCGACATCAGCCTGCGCGACATGACCTCGTCGCTGGCTTTTCCCGGGTTCTGGCGCATGGCGGCGAAGAACTGGCGCAGCGGCCTCCACGAGTTTTATCGTTCGTTCTCGAAGCGAACGTTCGTGAACGCTTTGCAGCAACTGGTTCCCGAGGTGCGCGCGGAAGACTTGGTACCGGGAGGTTCCGGAGTCCGCGCGCAGGCCTTAAAGCCCGATGGCACGCTGGTCGACGACTTTCAATTCTTTCCGTCGCGCAGAATGTTGCATGTGCTCAACGTTCCCTCACCCGCCGCAACTGCGTCTCTCATGATTGGCAAATCGATCGTCGATACTGCGGCGCGCGATCTCGGACTCGGCTAGGAGGCATGAGAATATGGCGAATGGTGGCATCATCTGGCGTTCGCCCACATACGTCTTTGCTGCACGCAGTTCTTCGCAGTCGGCGATCCGATCCGCTTGACCGGCTGCCGCAGAGTACCACTCGAGGGCCGAGCCAGAGTCTGCTGGCACGTCCAACCCTTGCGCATGAATCCGGGCAAGGCCGAGCCGAGCAAAGAACTCTCCCACTTGCGCTGCCGCCTCATAAAGCCGGATCGCTTCGGAAAACTCTTAGGAACTCCCAGTCCTTCGGCGTGCATACAAGAGAGGTTCGCTTTGGCCCGCGAAGCTCCCTGGCCGGCAGCCGACGATAGCAACCGGAAGGCCTCCTCATCGTCAACACCTACTTCTATCCCTTCCAGGTAGCAGTTCCCGAGGATAGACTGGGCGACCACGTTGCCTGAGTCCGCTTTCTGGCGCAAGTTGGCAATATCCATTTTGACCGCCGCGCGAGTACCACTCCGAAGGGTGTCACTCGGCGAACCAGCCAGCCTTCGCGATCCGTTCAGCTGTAGGCCAGTTCCTTCGCCCGCTGCGCCGCCTTCACGACGGCCTTGATCAGCGTGACTCGCAGCTTGCCTTCCTCAAGTTCGAGGATGGCGTCAATGGTGCACCCGGCGGGAGTGGTCACCGCATCTTTCAGCAGCGCTGGATGATCCCCGGTTTCGAGCACAACCTTCGCCGCTCCCAGCGTGGTCTGCGCCGCCAGCAGAGTGGCCACATCGCGCGGCAGACCAACTTTTACGCCAGCCTCCGCCAGCGATTCCAGAATGATGTAAATGTAGGCCGGACCGCTGGCGGAAAGGCCGGTCACCGCGTCCATGTGTTTTTCGTCGACGACGACCGTGCGCCCCACTACATCAAACAGGCGGCAGGTCAGCGCGACATGCTCGGCGGAAGCGTGCGCGCCTTTGCAGACGGCGGTCATGCCGGCGCCTTGCGAGCACGGAGTGTTCGGCATGGCGCGCACCACAGGTACCTTGTCCGCGAGATTCTTTTCAATCAGCGAAGTCGGGACCGAAGCCGCCACCGAAATAATTAGTTGCTTCGGCGTGACGTAACCGCTGATCTCCTTCACCACGTCCTGCACCACTTGCGGCTTCACCGCGATCACGATGATGTCGGCCCCTTTCACCGCTTCGGCATTGCTGGTGCCGACTCTGACGTTCCACTTGGAAGCCAGAGCCGTGGCCCGCTCTTCGTGCGCGACCGTCGCGCAGGTCAGGTTCGGCGACAACATCCCGTGCTTGAGCAGCGCCTGCAACAGAATGCCGCCCATTTTGCCGGCCCCAAGAAACGCAACGCGCTTGCCGGATAAATCATTGCGTGAAGATTTTTGTTTTTTGGTCATTCGAGATTTTCGTCCTCAACCGCTGAATCCACTAACGCACTTTTTCTGTTTTTGTCTGGCTCTGCATCCAGTTCCAGGCTGTTGCAATAATATCGCGCAGCGAACGCGATGCCTTCCAGTGCAGCAATTCCTGCGCTTTGCGCGGATCGGCGACCAGCGCCGGCGGATCTCCCGGGCGCCGCGCCACCACCCTCCGCGGAACTTTGTTTCCGGTCACTCCCTCAATCATGGCCAGAACTTCCCGCACGGAATCACCGCGACCCGTCCCCACATTCGCCGCGAAAGAAGGTTTGCCTGCAGCCAGATGATCGAGCGCCTTCACGTGTGCGTCAGCCAGGTCGGTGACGTGAATGTAGTCGCGGATGCAAGTTCCGTCCGGCGTAGGATAGTCCGACCCAAACACCTGCAATTCCGGCCCCTGGCCCGCGGCCGCGCGCAACGCCAGCGGAATCAAATGCGTTTCCGGTTCGTGCAGTTCGCCGATTTCCCCGCTTTCATCGGCCCCGGCCGCATTGAAATAGCGCAGACTCGCATAGCGAAAACCATAGGCCCGGTCATAGGCCTCCAGCGCCAGTTCGACAAAAAGCTTGGAAACCCCGTAAGGATTCACCGGTTGCCGCGGAGTGTCCTCCGCGATCGGGATTTTCGCCGGTTCGCCGTAAACCGCGCAGGTCGAAGAAAAAATAATCTTCTTCACTCCCGCCTCGAGCGCCGCGTTCAACAGCGACAATCCTCCCTCCACGTTGTTATGAAAATATTTCTGTGGGTTCGTGACCGATTCCCCAACATACGCAAAGGCCGCAAAATGCATAATCGCATCCACACGAGGCAGCACTTGCGCGAGCGCAGCGCGATCGAGCACGTCGCCCTTCACCAATTCGAAGCCGCGGGCCAGCGATTCGTATCCCGCAGAAAGATTGTCGAAGAGGATGACCTGATGCCCCGCTCGCCGCAGAGCGCGGGCCGCGTGACTGCCGATATAGCCGGCACCGCCGATCACCAGAACGTTCACGTTTTTATTTTTCCCTTGCGAACCGCGGAGAAGTTCGCCTAGTCGCCGTCGCCGGTGTCTACCGAAACCAACTCGAGAGCGTTGAGCAGCGGACTCGATTCCGTGACGAATTCCACGTGCCCGCACTTGGCGCAGGTCAGAATGGCGAGGCCGTGACTGCCATTGCCCGGAATCAGATGCACCTTCATTAATTGGTAGCGCTCGAATTGCTGTTCGCACCGCAGGCAGCGGACGGTCTTCTGATAAGGATCGCTGGAGACACGTGTGTCTACTTCGATGGCTGGTTTCATGAATTCCTCTTGAACTGAACCGGCCGAGGGAGCAGGTCCAGCTTGCGCCAAAACCTCACCAAGCTTGGCGATTGGCGCAAGTTTATCACGCCGCCAAGAGCCGGGAAGTCACGGTAACCACGCGGACAAACCCCACCGGCACGGAGATTGGTCCCTTCCTAGCTTCATGGCGCACTTTTTCCGCGTGCACGGAAGTCGGGAATTCGGAAGCAACCCAGTTAGCACGCAGGTTGATTGAGAACCGCTCCCAGAATCCGCACTCCCGCAGGAACTCCGAAGTGCTCATGCAGCGTGGCGCGCCCGAAGTTGGCGTCCACCAGGCAAACCCGCCCATCTACCCGGGTGGCCAGCAATTCTGCGACGCGGGCGCAAATCCAGCCGCAGCCATTGCCGGACTCGCTGCTGGCCAGGACTACACTTATGGTCGGATTCGACTCCGGGCGCCGGAAATACGCCGCGCATCAGCTTCGTCAGTTCCTCGAGTTGCCACTCTTCTATCTCAAACCGCAGCGGCTGTTGGTCACGCTCCTGTTGCTCTGGCAACCGTTGATGGGTGGAATCCGGAGGAAATGTTTTCGGCACCAGCGGATGCACCGGAACGTCAAGCAGCCAAGCAGCTCGGGTGTTTCGCTAGCGGTTTTAACGTACTCCTGCTCTTTCCCAACGATTTGTAGGAGTGCGAAATTCCGGCTCAGATTCAGTCCAGCATGCCGGGTTTGCCTCTCGACCTAACACCATCTGACGCCAAACTCGAACCACGCTTCCAGTCTTTCAACTGCAAGGACAGATGCTGCATGTATGCGATCGCCTCGGCGGGCGTTAACGCTCCGGAACGGCTACCGATCGCGGCAGGAACCGGCGCCACTCCAATTGTGTCGCGGCTGATCTTCGAAGCGGCCGACATCGCGACGTTCAAATCCGCATCCAGCTTCGAGTCGGAAGATCGGACATTCCGCTCCCCCGCGACCGCGGCATTTTCCGAAACATGCTCAGAAATATCAAAATCACGTATGACTTCCTCCACCACATTCAAGTCCACAACCTTTTGCCCCAGCGCGAAACCCAGCGACAGAGCGTTGAAGCAACAGTTATTGATGTTGCGCGGAATCCCCGCCGAGAATTGCGCGATCGCCTTCAGGGCCGGCGGAGCAAACAACTGCCCTCCGCAATACCCCGCGACGCGCAAGCGGTGCTGAATGTAGCGGCCGCTTTCCTCGGCCGAGAGCGGAGCCAACCGGTTGAGCAACGAGACTCTTTGCCGCAGTTGCGCCAGCTGCGGGCTGGCCAGTTTCTCCGCCAGTTCGGGCTGACCCGACAAGATGATCTGCAACAACTTGGCCTGCGGAGTTTCAAAATCAGAAAGCAGGCGGACCGTCTCCAGCACCGAGGCGTCCAGGTTTTGCGCTTCGTCAATGACCACGACGAAGCGCCGCCCGGCGCGTGATTCCGCCAACAGCATCTTGTTGAATTGTTCGTGCAGGTGCACAAAATCCTGGTCCGGCCCTTCCACACCAAGTTCCGCCAGCAGAAACCGCATGAACTCGCGCGAGTTGCATTGGGTTTGGAACAGGAACACCGTGCGGGCATTGCGCCGAAGCTTTTCCAGCAGATGAAACAAAAGCGTCGTTTTTCCCAGGCCTGGCTTGGCGATCAAGGCAAGGAATCCGCGCTCCGCTTCCACTCCGTAATACAACGAGGCCAGCGCTTCGCGGTGCGCCGGGCTCAGGTAGAGAAAGCGCGGATCGGGCGTAACCCCGAAAGGCTGTTCCCGCAGGCCATAGAAGTCCAAAAACATACTCCTGATTCCGAGCGACCCTGGTTCCGGCGATTACGATTCGCGATTGTGATTCAACGACTGCTTGCGACGCGTGCCCATGATACTCCCGGTGGCTTCTGCAGCCGAGGGGGAACGGCTGATGATCCACCATTCAGGAGGGAGATTCTTCCCGTTTCGGTTTCAGCTATCCGGTCGAGTCAGTTCGACAGTCTAGTTCGACAACCTGAAGTTGAGCGTAATTCTGGTCTGCATCTCGGCCGGAGCACCGTCGACCAAACGTGGCTGAAAGCGCCACTGCCTCACGGCCGCCATGGCAGCGTCCGCCAGCAACGGCTCCCCGGTGACCAGTTTCGTGTCCTGGACCGTACCATCCTGTCCGATGTGAATGTCCAGCACCACCGCGCCCTGCAGTTGGCGCTTCCGCGCTTCCTCCGGGTAGTCGGGTTCGACGCGATGAATCAGACTGTTTTCCGCGGCCGCCGGCGACAGAGCCAAAACTCTTTCCGGCGTCACGGAAGCCGCTGGCTCAACCCCGCCGTGCGCAGTTGCGGGCGGCTCAGCCTGACCTTGCGAAGGAGGCATGCGAAATACTTCTTTCCCATTCTCGAAAACCAGCAAGCTGCCTGCGGGTGCAGCGGACCGCGCATGGTCCAGTGCAGCCGGCGCGGACGCTGCCGGTGAAGATGCCGGCACGGCCGCCGACGTGGAAATCAGTCCACCAGGCTGGGCTGCGGCCTTCACGCTTGACACCCTCGCATCAGAGTTCGTTGCGCCAGATGCCGCCGTGGCCGGACGCGCGGCGGGTCGACGGATTGTTGTCCTCGTCGAACCGGTATGTTGCGGTCCCATGCGTTCCACAACGAGCACCACCATGAGCACGGTGCAAGCCAGAACCGCCGCACCTAAGGCCCACCCCACAACATCGAATCGTCGGCCCGGGCCCGGGCTCACTAAACCCGGGCTCACAACTTCAGCGGGTTCTGGTTCATCTGCGGTCGGGACGGGGACCGGGACAGGGATGGACGTGGTTTCCCAACTTAATTGCGGATTATCCGGGAGCAAATCCGCCGCGGGCACACCGTCGACCGAACTCCATACCGGATCCTCGATTCGACTCTCGTTCCCAGTCCCCGCCAGACTCTCCACGGCCTTCCCGACGGGACTCGCCGCCACACCCCCGACTAAACTCTCGAGCGGCCCGGCGGCGCGCTCCAGATTCCTCATCACCCGTACCGACAGAGCTTCCAGCGTGCGCTCGTCACGATCGCCGAAAGCCCATGCCCTCGGGGAAAAAACTTCAAAAAGGCCGACCACTCGGTTGCCATCGCTTCGGGTGGCATCGCTTCGATGGGCATCGATAAGCGGCAAAACCAGCGCCGAGCGCACTCCCAGGCGCTGCGAAGCAGTCGCATCGGCCCGAGGATCGGTCTGCGCATCGTCACAACGCTGCGTCTGCCCCGTTCGAATGCACTCCCCGGAAAGTCCCGAGGCAACGTCCAGCCGCGCGCCCAACTCCGGAGCCGTGGGACCGCTGCTGGCCCGGCACACCATTTCTCCATCGCGCTCCAGCACCACCGCGGCTCCCGTCGCTCCCGTAGCCAGGCAAGCCTGTTCCACAATTTCGTTGAGCACGATTTCCAGAGCCAGTTCCGCCGACAGATCCGCGGGAAAACTCTCGCCGCCGTGAGCCGCAAACTTGGCGGCCAGCTCAGCAAGATCAGACTCGAACCCCGCAGGGTTCGGCCGCGAACCAGCACTCGTTGGTGCCGGCAGCGGGCCGTCCGGCGCCGCAGGCGGCCAGCCGGGATCGGACATGGGATGAGGAGCCATGAAAACAGGACTTCAGACCGAAAACAGCGCCTGTAGCGGAGTTTCGCCCTAAAACCAGGGCTTGTCAATACAACCTTCGCGCCCTGCCGAAACCACCTGGCGTGCCTGGGCAGTGGCTCGAGCTCGGGAGATGCGCATGTGGAGACAGAGCCCTCGGCTGTCCGGTCGAGCGAAGCTCGACCGGTTTACTTCGCCACCGCCGGCCAACCATTTGGCTAGGGTTGTGTGGAGCGGGCACTCTAGCCCGCTAGCTTGCCGCTCCCCGACCCAGCGGGCTAGAGTGCCCGCTCCACACAAGCAATCGAAACCGGCCGCAGTCCGAAATACAGCACCGTTCGGCGATTCTTTTCTCTTCTGCAATGGTAATCTGGAGCGCGTAGGAACCGCATTATTTTCGCGAGACGCCAGCGTGCGATCCTGCGAGCTCCCAGGAGTCGGAAACATGCGCATTGCGGTGGTTGGTTCTGGATACGTGGGCTTGGTCGCGGGCGCCTGTTTCGCCGACCTTGGGCATCAAGTCGTCGTCGTAGATAACGACGAAGCCAAGCTGGACGCCCTGAAGAGTGGCCAGGTCCCGATCCACGAAAAATTCCTCCCGGAGTTGTTGAGCCGCCATCGCGGCAGCCGTCTGGAATTTTCCGGCAGTCTCCAGGAAGCCGTGCGCGACAGCGATGTTATCTTCGTCACCGTCGGCACGCCGCAAACTGAAACTGGAGAGGCTGACCTTTCCTTCGTCGAATCGGTGGCGCGCGAAATTTCCGGAGCTCTCGGCGGCTACAAAGTGATCGTCGAAAAAAGCACGGTCCCGGTCTATACCAGCGAGTGGGTCCGGAAAGTGATTCTGCGCAACGGAGCCGACTCCGCATGCTTCGACGTCGCCTCCAACCCCGAATTCTTGCGCGAAGGCACGGCCGTCGCCGATTTTCTTTTTCCCGACCGCATCGTGATCGGCTGCGACAACGAGCGCTCCGCCGAGGTTCTGCGCCAGGTCTACGCGCCCATGACCGATGGCAGCTACTACCGCCGCGCCGAGGCCATTCCGCGACCCGACCGCGCTTCCGTCCCTCCTCCCATCCTGGTGACCAGCAGCAAGAGCGCCGAGCTCATCAAGCACGCGTCCAATTCCTTCCTGGCCATGAAGATTTCCTTCATCAACGCCGTGGCCTCGATCTGCGAGTCCGTGGGTGCGGACGTGAATCAGGTCTGCCAAGGCGTCGGCGCCGATTCGCGCATCGGACGCCGCTTTCTGAACCCCGGCATCGGCTACGGCGGTTCCTGCTTTCCCAAGGACATTCTCGCCTTTCGCGCCGTGGCCCGGGAATGCGGCTACGACTTCCGCCTGCTCGACGAAGTCATGCACATCAACGAAGAACAGCGCACCCGTTTCCTGCGCAAGGTGCGCAGCGCCTTGTGGACGCTGCGCGGCAAAAACCTCGGCGTGCTCGGCCTCGCCTTCAAGGGCGGCACCGACGACATCCGCGAATCGCCCGCGATCTTCCTGGTGCAGACGCTGCTCGAGGAGGGCTGCCGCATCACAGCCTACGATCCTGCTGCCATGGCCCACGCCCAGGACGCCATCAAGTCAAATATCAAATCGACAAACGGCAATTCAAACATCCATTCGAACATCAGTTCGACCACCGGCTCGAACATCGTCTCAAACCTCAAGTTCGCCACTTCCGCCTACGAGGCCGCCAACGGCGCCGACGCGCTTCTCATTCTCACCGAGTGGGAGGAATTCGCTCACCTCGATCTGCACCGCCTCAACCAGATCCTGAAGTATCCCATCGTGATTGATGGCCGCAACCTGTATGATCCTAAAGTGATGGCGGCGCACGGCTTCACCTACTACAGCGTGGGTCGCGCGGCTTGCCACCCCGATGGCGTATCCTCAGCGGTGCGCGGGGATGACACGGTAAGAAACGGCACAATCAGTAACGACGCTATAAGGAACGGCGCAAAGAGAGCATGAGTTCAAAACGCGCGGCGGTCACCGGCGGCGCCGGTTTTCTGGGATCTCATCTATGCGACGCCCTCCTCGGCGACGGCTGGCACGTGGTCGCAGTCGACAACCTGCTCACCGGCCGCCGCTCCAACCTCGAACATTTCCGCCGAGAGCCTCGTTTCGAACTGGTCGAGCGCGACATCTGCGAACCGTTCGACGTCGGCAAAGTTGATTTCGTTTTTCACTTCGCCAGCCCCGCCAGCCCGGTCGACTACACCATCCACGGCATTGCCACTCTCAAGGTTGGCTCGCTCGGCACCTTTCACGCTCTCGATCTCGCCCGCAAATATGGCGCCAGCTATCTGGTTTCCTCCACTTCCGAGTGCTACGGCGACCCGCTCGAGCATCCCCAGACCGAAACTTACTGGGGGAACGTGAATCCCATTGGACCGCGCTCCGTCTACGACGAAGCCAAACGCTTCACCGAAGCTGTCACCATGGCCTATCACCGCTACCACCAGGTCGACACGCGCATCGCCCGCATCTTCAACACCTACGGCCCCAGAATGCAGCTCAATGATGGCCGCGTGGTTCCCAACTTCATGAAGCAGGCTCTCCGCGGCGAAGACCTCACCGTCTACGGCGACGGTGGCCAGACGCGCAGCTTCTGCTACGTCAGCGACGAGATCGACGGCTTCATGCGCCTCGCGAAATCCAAAGAGCACACGCCCGTCAATATCGGAAATCCCAACGAGTTCACCATCCTGGAATGTGCGCAGCAGGTATTGAAGGTCACCGGCTCGAAAAGCAAAATCCGCCACCAACCGCTCCCCCCGGACGACCCCAAGCAACGCCGCCCTGACATCACCAAGGCGCGGCGCCTCCTGGGATGGGATCCCAGGATCGATCTCGAAACCGGCTTGCAAATGTCTCTGGATTACTTCAAAAAGGCTGTCGCCAAAGAAACCAAAGAAGAAAAAAACGGAGAAAAGAAAGAAGAAAAAAAGAAAGAAGAAAAGAAAACGGCCGGCTAAGTATTTTCCGAGTCTTCCGAGCTCTCCGCACTTTCCGCGCTCGCGGCCACGAAGTCGGTCAACTTCTGTACTGGGTCGCGTTCCTCTTTGGTGTTCAATTCAAACCCAATTCCCATCCCAAACCCAGGATGCGATGCCTGCACCGTACCGCGCAGCCGGAGTTTGATTTCATGCGTGTGGACGACAATCTCCACGGATGTGCCTTTCGAAAACGGTAGCGACACTTCCAGGTAACAGCCGCCGGCGCTCAGGTCGGTCAGGCAACAATGATTCGGCACCGCGATTCCCGTGCGGAAGACCTGCGCTCCCAGCCGGCACGCATATCGCACTTTGTCTCTCCGGTTTCCGTCCTCGGGGCCCAAATGCGCGCTCCCAGCTCCGGCGCCAGCCGGATCGGCGATGGTTGCATGTCGGGGTTCTGAACGGCGGTCGGCCCCGGGTTCGACGCCGCGTTTTACACGTTCTGCAGCCACTCCCACCGCCTGCAGCGGTTCTTCCATCTCCACCGTGACGCCCGCCACCGATTCCTGCACCCGCGCAGTCGGCAGTACCGGCCTCAGGAAGTCGGTGATCAAGCGCCGCGAAGCTTTGGGAACATCCACAAACTGGATTCCGGTTCGTCCGTTCCAGTCCTGCCAGACCACGAGACCGGAGAGTCGAACGACCGCCGATTGGTCCGGAAGCTGAAACTGGAAATAGACCTTGGTGGTGGGAGGAAATTTCTTGCCGAATCTTACCGACATCCCGTCTTCAGCCAAATCCACCAGCGTCGCCTTTTCCTGCGCCACGTCGGCATAGTCAATCGTGGCATGGGCGTGCACGGTGGCTCGCGGCTTCCGCCGCTTTTCTTTGCGCATCACCGCCCGCGCTGCCCGCAAGCTGCTGAGCGCGCGCTCGTGGGAAACCGGCTTGTAGAGAACAAAGTTCACACCCAGCGAGAACATTTCGCGGATGTTGTCTTGCCCCGGCACCACCGCCACCGCCAGCGTCGCGTCGTTCAGCCGCGAGAGCCGGGTTTCCTTCAGCAGCGTGGTGACTTCGCGCTGCGACCCGCAGTCGAAAACCACCACATCGAAGCGCTCCTGCGCCAGACGAATACCAGCCCGCACCATGTCCGAGCAGGATTCGACTCGTATGCTGAGTTCTCCGAGCACCTGGCGTAATACCTGGCCCGCCGCCTCGTCTACGCACACCAAGAGCGCCGATAGGTTCATAGCTAGCCGACATCGTAGAGTCACTCCGGTTCCCCGGACAAGTTACCGCGGTCACGTTCACTCCCTCACTCGCGAGTTAAGTGGTGTGTCCTCATCATGAATGACCTCAGTAACCTCATGGATTACAAAAGGCCAATCCTCCGGCGTTGCACCGTCGTGCTTTGACGTCACCTCCAGCCCTTCCTAGGATGAATACTGCGCTACACGCCGAGCTATCAAGCCAGGACCCGTCCGGTCTCGGCGAGGGCATGTATTGCGGAAAGTTCTGCGTTTCTGGACTCCCTGCAACCGGGGAATGGGATTCTGGAAGCCAAGGCGTTTTCCCCCGCCGAGTTGAAGAAGTCAGAATTGAAGAATCTATGAGACCGAAATCAAACCGTGGGTTCTCTCTGCTGGAACTAATGATCACCGTGAGCATCATTCTGATCATGGGGGGCGTCACGTTCGTCACGTTGCAACCCATCCTCCAGAAGAATCACGTCAACACCGCCTATGAAACCACGCTGGAAGTGATCCGCACGTACCGCAATCAGGCGATCACCAAGAGCAATCGTTACATCGTCACCTTCGCTCCAGGAGCCGCGGGGCCTCCAGCCGCTCCCGCCACCATAACGGTTCAGTTTTGGGGTACGGGAGTGCCCGTGGCGCCCGCTCCGGTAACCATCGCCACCTACCAACTTCCCCTGGACGTCAATTTTGGCGTTCTGCCCGGGTTTCCCACGAGCGCAGCTACCGTGCCCGACAACTTCGGCGCCGGCGCTACGGCGCTCGACTTCGATCAAGGAATGGGTCTGGGCAGCCAGCACTACATCATGTTCATGCCCGATGGTTCTTCGCAGGACACGCTCGGCAACTGGAATAGCGGCGTCCTTTACTTGACGCGCGCCAGCGATCTCTACAGCTCGCGCTCCATCACCGTATTCGGCCCCACGGGCCGAGTGCGCGGCTACCGGATGAACAACGTCGCAGGAGTCAACACCTGGGTGCAGCAATGACAAAAAGAATGCTTTCTAATTCGGTTCGCTGTTCCTCGACTCAATCGTCGCAGCGCGGATTCTCGCTGATCGAGGTCATGATTTCCGCCGTCATCCTCACCATCGGCATTGTCGCCGTCATTGGCGGGTTTGGCGCCGCCGTTGGCGCGACCCAGTACGCGCAATACGATCTCATCGCCCGCCAGAAAGCTCTGCAGGCCATGGAGAGCGTCTACACCGCGCGCAACACCCAGCAGATCAGCTTCGCGCAAGTCGCCAACATTGGCAGCGGAGGAATTTTCACCGTCGGTCCCACGCAGATGCTAAACCCTGGCCCCGACGGTTTGGTGAACACCGCGGATGATACGAACTACCCCGCAACCGGGCCCTGCCCGGCGGGACCGGAATGCCTGGTTCTTCCCGGGCCCGACGGCATCCTCGGAAACGCCGACGACACCGCCCTGAGCTTGCGGGCCTTCACCCGGCAGATCCAGATCAACAAGGTTTTTGAGGCGGACGGTGTCACCGTGAACCCCAACCTCAAGCAAATTGTCGTAACCGTCACCTACGTCAAGAACGGAGGCACGAACGCCAAGACCTTCACCGTCCAGGCCTTGATCTCGGCGTTCTCCTAGACCGAACTTGAAAAGATCAAACGTGAAAAGTTCGAACCTGAAAACCATGAACATGCGAAAACAAAATACGCAACCCGGGTTCTCGCTGCTGGAACTCATGATCGCCATGTCAGTCGGTCTGATCGTTCTGGGAGCGGCCACCAGCTTGTTTAAAACCGGTATGAACGCCACGTTCGTGGTATCGCAGCGCGCCGAAACCCAGCAGAACATGCGGGCTGCGATCGACATGATGAACAAAGACATCAGCTTGGCCGGCGCCGGCATCACCGGCGGCATCCAGCTTCCGGTCGGCGGCGGCGGCGGCACCTCCAGGTACGGTTGCGATCAAACCGGCACCTGCTACGTGCCCGGCGACACCTATCCCAACGGCAACTACCTCTATGGCATTGTTCCCGGCTATCTGAACGGCGTGCAGGGCGGTGCGATCGTTCCTTCGGCTCCGGCGCCAGCGGTCAACGACAGCATCTCGGTCGTCTACTGCGACTACAATTTTCCGCTGTTCGAATACAACGTCTCCGCCATCAACGCCACCGGCACGCAAATCACGGTCGCGGCCAACCCCGTTTACGTCCCCGCACCGGTTGCCATCAACTCGCCCGGGGGCATTCAGGTTGGGGACTTGATTTACCTCAACAACAGTCTGGGCTCGGCCGTGGGTGAAGTCACCGGCCTCACCGCCACCACCATCGCGTTCGCGAATCTCGATCCGCTCAACATCAACCAGAGTGGAGCCACCACCAACAACATCAAGGCCATCGCCGGAGGCGCCAACACCAGCATTTACCGCCTCTTCGCGGTCACCTACTACCTTACGGTGCCCGTGAACGGCCAGCTGCCCCGGCTCATGCGGCAGGTCAACGGTCTGACCCCAATCCCCGTCGCCGACAACATCATCAACCTGCAGTTTTCCTACGATGTCTACAATGCTGCCACCGACGCCCTTGATTCCAACCAGGCAAATCCCCTGGGCGCCGCCGAATCCCCCAACCTTATTCAAAAAGTGAACATCGTCGTCATGGGGCAAAGCTTGGTGGCTGGCGGAAAACAGAATCAGAGTATGTACCTGGCCACGTCGGTCAGCGCTCGGGACATGGCGTTCCGCAATCGATATCAGTAATCGTCTTGTGAGGTGGAGAGAATATGGCACACGGTAAACACAGCTCGCGAGGTTTCACCCTTATCGCAGCACTCTTAGTCCTGGTGCTGCTGTCCGGCGTGGCCGTCGGGCTTCTGTTCATGGTGAGTAGTGAAACGCGCATGAGTGGAAACGGCCTGGAAAACGATCAGGCCTACTACGGCGCCGAGTCCGGCATGGAAAAGCTCACCTCCGACCTTTCCGCGCTCTACACCGCTTACATGGTGCCCACCAACACCCAGATTCAGGCTCTCGCCACCAATCCTCCCAGTGCGTCGATGGTAGGCTCCATCACCTACAACGAGACCATCACCTACCAGACCAATCCCCTCACCGGAGCCCCGGTCTCCAGCTGGAATACCGTCAGCTCCGGCGCGGACGCCGGCCTGTACGCGGAAATCGTGCCCATGACGCTGAACGTCAGCGCCCTGCGTCCCGAGGGTGCTTTCGTTAACATGACCCGGCAGGTGGAAATCGCTCTGATTCCCGTGTTCCAGTTCGGTGTGTTCTGCGGTTACGACTGCAGCTACTTCGCCGGACCGAATTTCGGTTTCGCCGGCCGCGTTCACACCAACGGCAACCTGTTTCTCGCCGACGGCGCCGATCTGGTCTTCACCGACAAAGTAGCAGCCTTCTCGCAGATCATCACCGATCGCCTGGAAAACGGATATCTCACGACTTCCAATTATGGCGGCACCATTTATGTTCCCAAAGCCAGCGGCGGCTGCCCTCTCGGAACGCCGCCAGTTTTCCCGCCAGCCGGCGTCAATTGCCTGACGCTGCCGGGAGTCGGAACCATCCCCGGAGACGCCAGCTGGAGCGGCGGTTATCCCACCATCGGGGGCGCGGCCAATCCAAATTTCCCCAGCATCTCAACCGGCACCTTTAACGGATACCTGTCGAATTCGCTCACCGGCGTCACCAACTTGCAATTGCCCTTCGTCCAGAACAGTTGCACCAGCAATCCTCCGCCCTGCACGGATCCCATTCAGATCATCCGTAAGCCGCAGCCCGGAGAATCGCCGACCAGCGCCATCGGCAGTTCGCGCTTGTACAACAAAGCGCAGATTCGCATCCTGCTGGCCGATACTCAGGCCGACCTTCATCCCGAGCGCGGCCCCCTCGGCGACGGACAAGACGTCTATTTCACGCCCCTCGGAAGCGCCGCCATTAATGGCGGAGTCGCCATGTACAACACCGGCGGAGGCCCGGTCGCCGGACCCATGCCTTACGCCGAAGCTCTGGTCGGCAGCAACAACTGGATTGCCCCCACCGGCTTTGCCGGGTGGACCAAGTACCCCATTCTCGGCGAGGTCACCACGGCAGCCGTTCCGAATAACGGACAAGGCGCATGGATCCGGGTGGAATACCTGAACAACGCCGCCACCCCAGTGTGGGTCGGCATCACCACGGACTGGCTGGGCTACGGCTTCTCCCGGCAATATAACCAACCTCCCACCGGCCCTGTCGGTACCGGTCCCACCGCCACCAAACCAGGCGCCGACCCTTATGATCCGGATGCAATCCTGATCCTGCAACAAATGGCTCCAGGCGCGGCTTCTCCGGTAACCGTCAACGGTGCCTACCCCATTAACTTTTACGACCCGCGCGAAGGCTATATGCGCGACAACGCCAACGGTTGCGCCGTCAACGGAATCATGAACGCAGTGGAGCTCAACGTCGCCAACCTGGCATACTGGCTCGCCGGGAAAGCGCCCTACGCCGGCGACGTGGGCAACACCGTGAACTATCTCAACCAGAACGGATACATTCTCTACTACTCCGACCATCGCGGTATGCTTCCCGATCCCAACCCCACCAATGGCGGCCAGATTGCCGGAGGTTCCATCACCGGCGAATCCGGCCTGGAAGACGTTGTCAACTCCACCCAGCCGCTAACCTCCACCACTCCCGACGGAGTCTTGCAAGCGGCCACCTACTACGGTTACTCGCCCGAAGACGTCGATCAGAACGGCTTCCTCGACAACTGGGGCGGAAAGAACATTGGCTATGGCTTCGGCGTGAATACCAATACGGCTCCGCCGAACCCCTACCTCACCATTGCCGGCTGCAACACCACTGGCTTGAGCAACGCGGTCACCGGAGCGCGCCACGTACTCAAACTGGTAGCTGGCGGCATGAGCCCGGCTGGCGTCAGCTACTTGCCCATCCAGCCTCCCGCGGCAGCCTGCACATTCACCGCCACCACCGATTGCGGCGGATTCACCGTAGCCTCGGAGAATCCGGTTTACGTTCAGGGCGACTACAACAGCAGCTCGGCGGATCCATTCTGGGGTGGCGGCAGCAACAATACCCAGCATTCGGCCGCATCCATCGTCGCCGACTCGGTCACTCTGCTCTCCAGCCTTAGTTCGTGGCCCGTGACTGGCGCCACCACCGGATGGACAGATCTGAACAGCCTCAATAACTTCAACACCATGACCAACCGCAACGCCAGCACCTCGTATTACCGCATGGCCGTCTCGGGTGGTAAGAATATTCCCTTCCCGCAGCCCACCTTCACTGGCGTGGCAAACGACTACGGAACCGACGGAGGATTGCACAACTTCCTGCGCCTTCTGGAAGATTGGAGCGGCGTGAATCTCAACTACAACGGTTCGCTCGTGAGCATGTACTACTCCGAATACGACACGGGCACCTTCAAATGCTGCACCATGGTTTACAACGCCCCGGTTCGTAGCTTCTATTTCGACACGCTGTTCCTGAACCCCAACAACCTGCCTCCAGGCACCCCCATGTTCCAGGACATCGTGAACCTCAGCTATCACCAGAACTTCACACCACAATAACCAAACCGAACCTTCGGCTCACGACCCCGGCTCCGCGACCAGCGGAGCCGGACCTTTTTTCTGAGATTGTGCGGCGACGGGCACTCTTGCCCGTCCAGCCGAGCGCAGCTCCGGCAGGTAGCGCAGCGCTTCGAGCGCTGCGAAACAGCATCGCCTCGAACGCGGCTTTCGCCGCCGCGGGACCTGGGGCCAAACAATCCAGTAGAATTCCATGGTCCGGGAAAAAGAGAGGACCCCGTGCCCCAAATTCGCGCCATCTTCTGGGATGTGGGCGGTGTGCTGCTGACCAACGCCTGGGACCACGTGCAACGCATGGCAACCCTCGACCATTTTCATCTGGACGAAGCGGAGTTTCACGACCGCCACGAGATGGTGGTCTCCTCCTTCGAGCGCGGAAAAATCACGCTCGACGAATACCTCGACCGCACCGTCTTTTACCGCACCCGTGAGTTCTCGCGCGAAGACTTCAAGACGTATATGTTTTCCTTGTCGAAGCCCTTCCCGGACGTTCTCGACCTGGCCCGCAAACTGGCGGCATCGGGCAAATACTTCATGGGCACCATCAACAATGAATCGCGGGAACTCAACCTGTACCGCATCGAAACAAACGGCCTGCGAAATATCTTCCGCGTGTTCGTCAGCTCCTGCTTCGTCGGCCTCCGCAAACCCGAAGTCGACATCTACCGCATGGCCCTCGAAATCACCCAGATGCCCGCCGAACAATGCTGCTTCATCGACGATCGCGCCCTGAACCTGGAATGCGCCACCAAACTGGGCATGCAAACCATCGAAATGCAAACCCTCGATCAGCTACAGAAAAGCCTGTCCACCCTGGGCGTAGTCGCGTAATCCTCGTGGTGTCGAAAGCGATTGTGTGGAGAGGTTGTGTGAGGAGAAATTGGGTGGCACTGGGGTGCCCCTCCATTTCTCGCCTCTTTTGCGAGAAGTGGGGCTTTGTCCGCCATCCCGTGCAAGCATCAGGGTCGGGAGGCGAGGGAAGGGGGTTACTGACCCCTGATCCCTGACCCCTGGTCCACTACTTCCTCGGCGCGCTCGACTTCACTCCCGCCCCCGGAGGCACATTAGACTCCGCCCCCCCAAACGTCAGATCGCTCGACCAGCAGTCCGAAGCAATCTTCCACTCCCCATTACTCTGCCGCGCCAGCACCCACAAATATTTTCCCCGCTCCTCGCGCCGTTTGCCGGCTGCGCCCGGCACCAGAGCTTTGCAGCGCCCGGCTTCGTAGGCCATGTCGCCGGCCACTTCCACGCGGATCGGTTCCACTTCCACTTCTCCCAACCCGGCGTCGAGCGCGCCAAAGAAAAACTCGCGCACCGCCGCCGCCCCCCGCACCGCTGGATAGTTGGAGCGCAGCACCATGGCGTCGGACACATAGAGATCAAGCAGGTCATCCAGATGCTTGGTATTGCAGGCCAGCACCCACTCCTGCGTGATGCGTCGAACCGCGGCCTCGGCCCGGCTCATCGACTCGCCGCGCAACACAGACATCTGCCGTTTCTCTGGCTCCCGAAATTCCTGTGCGGCCGGCCGCACCGCGCCGCCCTCCTGCCCCGCAGGAAAATAATGGTGATGATAGTGGTGATGGTAATGATGAGTCTCAGGAGCGTCCTGCGCCCGCCCAGTCCCAGGCGTCAACTGAGGTTCCCGTTCCCGATGGGCCATCGGCGGAGCCGCCGGCGAATGCGGCGACGTATTCCCGCCCTGCGTGAACTCGTGCGGAAGTCGCTCGTCCAGTCCCCCGTCGAAACCATCCGCCGGCAGCCCGCACATCGCACAGAATTTGTTGCCTTCGCGGTTGCGGTATCCGCACACGCGGCACGATCCGAGAGACGCAGATCCGAGCGATGAAGATCCGAGCGATGCGCCCGATACAAGTCCCCGCGCCGCGTCTTCCGCATCGGCCTCCGCAGCCAGCCGTTGCACAGCTTCGAGTGCCGCCGCCATCGCATCCGGCCCCGGCCGCGGACGTCGCATCTCGGGTTGCAGCTGCTTGTAGAACTCATCCACATCAGAATTCGCGGCCAGTTCGCCTTCCCAGGAATCGCCGCCGGTAGCGCCCTGCTCCGCCGCCCGAAACGGCTCGTCAGAACCGGGAGCAGAACCTGCGGGCTTTATTTTTTTATCCTTGTCCAAGACGTGAACCACCCCTTAGGTAGGGTAATTCTAGCCCAGCCCCAGTTCGAGCGACTGGAAAATCGGCAGCGGCAAAATCAACGAGCGGAAAATCAACGACCGGGAGAATCAACGAGCGGAGAATCAGCGACCGGAGAATCAACGACCGGAAAACTCAATCTTACCTTCCGCTTCGGTCGGAACTCCGTTGCAGGTGGCCGGACGATATTTCCAGGTACGAACCGTGCGCAGCACGTTGCGGTCGCCGGTAGCTCCCGCGCTCTCCAGGATGAGAGGACTGTGCACGTGCCCATCAGTCCCGATAATAAAGCTGACCTTCACCTTGGTGCTGGTTACACTCCGGACCATCAGCGGCGCAGGTGTGGTAAGCGCCTGGGGCGGTTGCACATCTCCGCAACCGGAAGCCGCGGCAGCGGTGTGAGGTATATCGCTGAACTGCGAAGCCCGGAACTGTGAAGGATGGTTCAGCGACCTCCAGGCCACCAGCTCACGCTCCGGAAGCGTGGCCGGACGAACGGTTGTCCCGGGCGCGCTGACCTTCGCAAATGCCAGCGCAGATAAAGCGAGAATTAAAACAGGCCAGAGGCGCATCGGTTCGAAATCCTGATTCGAATTTCTAGCTCAAACAAGCGAGCTACGGTAGGATCCGGCGCAAACCGAGGGCCAAGTCAGCGCAATCGCTAACTATATTGCGTGCTATGGGTTAGGAACAAAACAACGAGCCGGGAGACGCATTTGTGTGAAAGTGATTGCATAATTTCGCTGCCAGCACCCTCTTGTTCGCCACGAGTGCTCGATTAATATCCTGTTTTGATAGGCATAAGACCAAACACGAATGTCATACATCAATGCCTAAATCTCACCCCGCGGGTTGAGTCGAAAACCAGCTCAGAAACTGAATGTTGCCTGCAAGTCGATGCGCCGGTTGGCCACGCCAGTCGAGAACGGCCCGCCCTGAAGAGTGTTGTACTTGTCGAAGAACGGCGATCCTAGCACCCACGATCCGGCAGGGTTGCCAACGTTTACCTTGTTGAAAGCATTGCGCGCGGAAGCACTCAGCGTCAGGTTGTAGCGCCGGTCAGAAGCAGCGCCGCCCATCATCGGACCACCCCCGCCGAAAAGCGGACCGCCGCGGCCACCCCCGCCGCCGCGACCACCACCGGGGCCACCCTGCTGACCCAAGTTGCCTGTTCCCTTAAGCTTAGGGCCAAACCCGAAAGTCTTGGCTAGCCTGAAGTTAAGGCTTACGTGCGAGGGGCTGGTGGCGAAGTTGATGGGCGCAAGCTTTTCAGACGCCGTAGGCATGGCATCGAAGGTTCCCAAGGGAGTGCAATAGATGGTGGACCCACCGCTCGGCAGCACCGTGGTAGGACAGGTTGCAGTTGAGACCAAGCCTGGGCGGTCGTTGAAAATTGAGTCGCCGTTCAGATCGGTAGCCGTGGTTACGTTGATGGGACTCCCCGAACTCGCTATGAAGAATGGGCTTAGTCGAAAGCCATACTTCATGGCGATGGAGCCGCCCAGGAACAAGCGATGGCGAATGTCGAACGAGGCCCGGCCATAGTCCTGGCTGATGTCGTAAGAGTTCGAAGGAAAACTGCCGACTCCGGAAGTATCGCTGTTGGCGTAGTTCAGCGTGTAGTAAGTGAACAGCTGCACCCGGGTGCCCCAGCGAATGTTCGAGTTCACGATCAGCTGGTTCTGCCGGAAGTTGGCTTCGGAGACGTAGCGATAGAGGTTCTGGGCCGGTTCCACACAGTTTGGAGCGCAGGGTGTACCCGGTGCAGGAGCGTTGGCGTTGATGGTGAGCAGCTGATCGAAGCCGCGAGAGGTCAGATAGGTCAGCGACAAAGTGGCAGACTTGGTGAGCTGCCGCTCCGCGCTGATGGCTCCCTGCAGTGTGTAGGGCGCAGTCAGCGACGGGCTGATCTGATAGATGGCGGAAGGACTGGAAGTGACGGTGCCGCAGTTGCTGAAGTTGATGGGCTTGTCGAGTCCTGGGAAGCAGGTGGGATTGTTGATGACGAATTGCTGTTGCGTGATGCCATTCAGCCGCTCGGCCTGCAGGATCTGCGATTCCTGGAAGCGGTTATAAAATATCCCCAGCCCGCCGCGAATCACGACGATCGGGGGCGAGCTTCGGCCGTGAACGCCCCACGCGATGCCCAGGCGGGGCGCCAGATCGGCGTGATCGCGAATATCGGTCTGGGTCTCAAAACGGAAACCGTAGCTGAAGGTGATATTCGGCTTCACCCGCCAATCGTCCTGCACGTAGAGTCCGGCATCGTACATGGTGATGCTGGCGTTGGGAGAGCCCTGGGTGATGATTAACTGGGTTGCCGGCGCCGTGGTGGCGCCGCCCTGCAGCAGTTGCTCGGCATACTGGTACATGCCGGGCCCCGGCGCCTGGTTTACGCAAGAACTGTTCGACGGAAACGTCTCCTGAGAACACAGCGACGAAAACGTAAACGTGCCGTTGAAACCGGCCGTGGAAGAGTTGGCGTCGCGAATTGCGCGCAGGCGGCCGCCGAACTTCATGGTGTGATTGCCGTGAATCACCGAGGTGTAGTTTTGAAACTCGTAGTGATCCTGGTGATCGGAACTGACCGTGCCGTTGCCACCACCGGTAAATGCGCCCAGCACGCTTACTTGTGGATTCAGGTCGAGGGAAGTCGTTCCGCTGTTATCCCGCAGATACTGAAAGCGGGTTTCGTTCACCACTTTCGACCCGTAGATTTGCGTGTCGCCGATCTGGAACGTCGATTCGGTTTCAATGGTGTTGGTGGCTTGCGAAGCCAGGGTATTTTGGCCGATACCGGTGTCACTCTCCGTGTCGCGGAAGTACTGGTAGCGCGCGGTCAGCGTGTTGTTCTTGCTGAGGGCATAGTCCAGGCGCGGACCGATGTTGGTGCGTTGCTGCGGAGTGGAGACGGATTCCAGGGTGGCGAACGGACTCAGGTTTTGGTCAAGGGTAACGGCATCAATCGCGGAAAGGGAGTTAATGACCCTGCGATCGACATTGACAAAGAATGACCCGTTCTTGTTGAGAGCGCCGCCGATGTTTCCGTTGTATTGCACAGAGTCATAGCCGGACTCGGGACCGGCGAACGGATCGGAGGAGTTGAACGCCGAGTCATTGCCATTGACCAGGAACTGGCCGTGCAGTTTGTCGGTGCCGGGCTTGGTGAAGATTTCAATGCGGCCGTAACCCAGCTGGTCGTACTCGGAAGAAAACGGATTCTGGTTAATGCGAATCTCGCGAATCGAGGACTTGGGCGGAAGCTGACCCGCGGTAAAGCCGTCGATGTACATCTGGCCGCCGTTCGGTCCCGCGGAGGGTCCGGCCAAGGCTTGTAGGTCGGTCAGCAACTCGTCGGGATCGTCGGGCAGAGCTTCGAGTTCCTTGCTGGAGATGGTGATGGCGCCCGCGTTGCTCTCGGGATTGACATCGACCGTGGGCGCGGTGTCGGAAACCTGCACCTTCTGCGTCTGCACCTCGATGGCGAGCGAAACGTTCAGCCGCAGGGCTTGGGTCGCGATTTCGACTTTGGTGTTTTCATAAAGGGTGAAGCCTGGAGCCACGACATCGAGGGTGTACTCGCCCGCGGCCAGGCCTTTGAACTCATACATGCCCTGAGCGTCGGTCTTCGTTGAGAGAGGGGTGCCGGTCGCCGGAGTCAGGGCGACGTCCGCCTGAGTAACGACCGCGCCGGACTGATCGGTGACCTGCCCGCGCAGACCTCCCGATGCAGCCTGCGCGAAAACCGGAGTCGACGACAGGGCTGTCGAAGCCAGGATGATTGCGACAAATATGAGTGCTACAAATATGATTTTGCTGATCTTCATTCGATATTCGATCCTTCTGGAAATGCTATTGATCACTGATCATTGATCATTGATCCTTGATCATTGATGATCGCTGATTGTTGATTGTTGATTGAAAAACGCGATTGGTGAGGGGGGCGGTTTACCAATCAGCAATCACAAAATCAACAAACCGCAATCGTTCTACGGACCTTCACCACCGGCAGGCGCTCCTCCGAGGCTCCAGGGCGCCAGCATCATCACCTGGCTGGCGCTCGGTGCGGCTTGCAGGATCTGTTCCACGCCACCTACGAGCATGACTACGGTGCTGGCGCTGGTCGGCGTTCCTTCGGTGGCCAGGATCACGACTGCGTCGCCTTTGTGCAGATCGGCCACGGCCACGGCCGGGCTGCGACTCAACATCTGTTGAAAATCCGCGCCTCCGGCCGGGCGCGTGCCTCCTCCCGCTCCGCCGCCTGCGCCCGCTGAACCCGCCGCCGGCGGGCCTTGAGCATTAGCCGCCGCACCTTGTGCATTGGGCGGTGCGTTCGCTGGTGCGTTACCCGCGGCCGCGCCCGCCGGCGCATTCGCGCCGGAACCTGTTCCGCTTGAGCTTGCTCCGCCACCTCCTGGTAATCCCGCGATGCCAGAGCCGCCCTTCAACCGCGTGGCAAAACGGTTCGCCATTTCGGCCGTCAGTTTGTGGAGGTCCGAATCGCTGGCGACTCTTACCGTCACTGCTTTCTTAGTCAACAGATCCTGAACGCTAATCAAGCCAGAGCTTGCGTCCACGGAATTGATCGGGCCCATGATGTTACGGAAGACGCCGGTCACAATTTCTTCTGCGTCAAGCTCGGTGCCGTCGGCAATGCGGTCGCCGCGCGCCCGCAGCTGGTCGCCGGGCTGGATCTGTGACAGCGAGCTGGTCTTGGCATCCTCGAATTTGACTGAGTCGGGAGCGTAGCGGCGAATCACGGTGTCTTTCGAGGTGTGAATAACGATCGATTTCTTCCCCATCAAGTTGCTGACGGAGATGGTCACGGTGCCCGCCGCGGGATCGACCGCACTCACCAGTCCGCCCATGCCGCGCTTTTGCCAATCCTGGAGTTCCTTTTGGTGATGCGCCTCAAGGTCTGTGCGAGCCATGACCACGATGGTGGCTGCGGCAATGGACTTGGCGTCATCGGAAGCCTGGCCCCCGACCAGAATGCGGTCGCCGACCTGAAGATCCTGAAGCTGGAGCGGGGTGGCGTTCTTGAGATTTTTTTCTCCAGGCGCGATGCGCAGCAGGCGCGTGGTGGGCTGCACGGTCACATTCACCTCCGGACCGGAATCCGGAGTGAGCGTGATGGAAGTTCCGCTGATCGCTTTAATCGCACCGATACGCCGGGCAGACGGGGCGGCAGGCGCCGTTTGCGCCGGTCGGGCCGGCGGCACCAAGGATGCGGCGGCAAGCGGCGAACTCACGGCGCTGGCCGCCAGAAACAAACTGGACAACACCGTCGCCGGCAAAATCGTCGACAGGATGGATGTTCTATTTTCGTTCATACGCCCTCTATTAATCTACATGCGCTGGTAGCGCCTGAGTGGTTGATTTACAAAGTTTTACCTGAAAAGAAATTAATAAGAACTTGAATTGTTCTGTTGAGGAAGATCATCTTGAGGAAAATCATCCTGGCGCACCAGGCGGCGCCTGATTTCAGCGCATCAGCCTGTGATCATTCCGCGAATCCACTCTGCTAATAGACGACTCGTACACCCGCAGCTACGATTTCTACTGGGTAGGTTTGTTTGTGGGAATGAGTGTGCCTATGTTGCGGCGAATTTTGACCTGGATGCTGGTGGTGTGGTTGCCTGCGTCACTGCAGGCTGCCGACACCAAGTCGGCGGTGTTGCACAGCCAGGGCGGCGTTTGGGTCAACGGCATGGAGGCGGCAGACGCGTCGGCGGTTTTTCCGGGCGACTTGCTGGAAACCAAGCCCGGCTTCACGGCCAGCCTCAGCGAGGACGGCTCCACGGTTTCCGTCCAGCCCGAGTCGGTCGTGAAGTTTGAAGACAACCTTCTGGTGCTGGATCACGGAAATCTTCTGGTGGGGACGACGACGGGCATGCGGGTGCGCGTCCATTGCATCACCGTGATTCCGGTATCCGACACGGAATGGACGCAATACGAAGTGACCGACGTGAACGGAAACATTGAGGTCGCGGCTCACAAGAAAGATGTACGCATCGAGCTGGAAGGAAATCACGCGAAGACGCCCAGCGCAACCCAGGCGACTGGGGGGACTACGGTGCATGAGGGGGAACAGGCCAGCCGGCGCGAATCGGAAGCTTGCGGCGCACCGCTCAACCCCGCGAGCGTGTTGAAGCCACTCAATACTAAATTGGTGGTAGCTGGTGCGGTTGGTACGGGCATCCTGATCTGCTTGCTGGCGCACTGCTTCGGAGGCGGATCGGGGCCGGTGAGCCCCTCGCAACCCTAAACCCCACAATTCCCTTGTGCTTCATTTCTTGCCCGCCGGGCTTTGCTCGGGGAAGCGAGCGAAGGAGAACCCGTGTTTACGAAAATCCATTTCGTGAAAGCGGCAGTTCGCGAACGCGTTTGCCGGTGGCCGCGAAAATTGCGTTGCATAGCGCCGGAATAAACGGAGGCACGCCGGGCTCGCCAACTCCGGCGGGCGGGGCGGCGCTCTCCACGATGTGAATGTCGGTCTGGTAAGGAGCCTCGTTCATGCGGGCGACGGGATAGTCGGAAAAATTGGATTGCTCGATGGCGCCGTTGGTGGCGGTGATTTCTCCGGTGCGCGCGATGCTGGTGCCGAAGACGGCCGCGCCCTCAAACTGCTGGCGCACCATTTCAGGATTGGCCACGATGCCGGCGTCGACTACGGTGTGCACGTGGGGGATGGTGATCGCGCCCTGACTGTCGACTTCCACTTCCACGACCGTGGCGACGTAGGTGAGAAAGCTGCGGTGCACGGCGATGCCCATGCCGCTTCCCTTCCCGAATTTTCGTTTGCCCCATTGCGACTTTTCGGCGGCGAGTTCGGCTACGTGGCGTAGACGCGCGATGTCATAGGGATATTTGTCGGGCGCGCTTTTGGCTCCGGAATCTTTGGCTCCGGAATCTTGGGCTTCGGAGCCCAGGATGCGGGGCGGGCCCATCAGAGCGAGCAGGTAGTCGAGGGGATCGCGATTCGCGGCGTAGGCCAGTTCATTGGCGAACGACTGCACGGCGAAAGCGTGATAGATGTTGGCGACCGAGCGCAGCCATCCGATGCGGACGTGGGCGGTGGCTTTTCCATTTTCGGCGCGGACGTTGGGAACGTCGAAGGGAAACGGAGTCCAGCCTAAACTCATTTCGCCATCGCTGCCGTAGACGGCTTTCACGTCGAAGGTAGAACCGATCGGCGGGAAGACGGATCGCTGCAGCCAGGCTTTCGGCATTCCGGCCGCGTCGAGCGAGGCTTTCATGTACATGGCGGCGACGGAGTGGAAATAGTCGAACTTGATATCGTCTTCGCGGCTCCAGACTACCTTCACCGGACGCCCGGTTTTTTTCGAGAGCACGGCTGCTTCCACCGCGTAGTCGGGGAGTGATTTGCGACCGAAGCCGCCGCCGAGGAATGTGACGTGACAGACGACGTCTTCTTTTTTTATGCCCAGCGCTTTTGCGACATTCTCCTGCACACCCTGCGGGTCTTGGGTTGGCGACCAGACGGTGACCTTGTCGCTTTGTACGTCTGCAACGGCTACGGGCGGCTCCATGCTGGCGTGCGCGAGGTGAGGCGCGTAATATTCCGCTTCTACGATTTTGCCGCCTTTGGCGAATTCGGCATCGACATCGCCGGCCTTGTGAACCACTTTGCCGGGCCGGCGAGCGGTTTCCTGCAACTCTTTCTTATAGGTGGTGGAGTTGTAGACGCCGTGACTGCCGTTCTCCCAGGCGATTTGCAGCTTGTTGCGTCCCTTGAAAGCCGCCCAGGTATTGTCGGCGATCACCGCGACGCCCCCTAATGGCTGCGCTGCGTGGGGCGCAGTGAAAGGATCGATGGCGATGGTTTTCTTCACGCCCATCACTTGCAGAGCAGCCTTGTCGTCGAGTGATTTGACTTTGCCGCCGAGGACCGGAGGACGGGCGACGGCCGCGTAGAGCATGCCGTCCAGGCGAACGTCCATGCCGAATATTGCTTTGCCGGAGCACACATCGGGCGCGTCCAGACCTTTGGCTGGCTTTCCGATATAGCGCCAGGCATCGGGAGACTTCAGCTTCAATTCTTCGTTCCTGGGCACGGGAAGCTTCGCGGCGAGGGACGCGAGTTCGCCGTAACCGAGCTTGCGGCTGGAATTCAGGTCGGAAACGACGTGCACCGGGTCGGCCACGCACTGCGATTCGGGCACTCCCCACTGCTGCGCGGCGGCCCGGACCAGCATGAGGCGCGCGGTCGCGCCGGCTTCGCGCAACCCGTCAAAGAATTCGCGCACGGAGTGCGAACCGTCCGTATCCTGCGAACCGTAGGCCTCGTTGCCATCGCCCTGGACTACCTGGACGCGAGCCCAGTCGGCGTCCAGTTCATCGGCCAGAATTCGCGGCAGGCTGGTGCGCACGCCGTTTCCCATCTCGGAGCGGTGCGCGACGATGTAGACGGTGCCGTCGGGCTGAATCCCTACCCACAGGCTGGGATGGAAGGCGGAGGCGGCGATTGCGCTGATCGCTTTTCCTTCGGCCGATCTCCCTTCGGCCCAGAGTGGTTGAGGAATGAGGCGAGCGCACAGCACGAATGCTCCCGCCGAGAACATGCCCTGGAGAAAACCCCGTCGGCTGGCGTTTTCAATCGCAAATTTTCTGATCGCTGACTTCTCGAGCGTCTTCTCAATCGTAATCTTCTCGCTGGTAATCATGCCATCTCCCTCGCGGCTTGCTTGATGGCCGCGCGGATGCGCTGGTAGGTGCCGCACCGGCAAATGTTGCCTGACATTACAGTATCGATATCGTCGTCGGTGACCGCCGGCTTTGTCTTCAGCAGCGAGACGGCTTGCATGATCTGGCCGGGTTGGCAATAGCCACACTGCGGAACGTTGACGTCAACCCAGGCCGCTTGCACCGCGTGCGGCCCGTGGGCTGAAAGTTCTTCGATGGTCGTGATCTCGGCGGCGGCAAGCGTGCCCATCTGCTTGCTGCAGGAGCGAACCGCTTTGCCGTTCATCAGCACTGTGCAGGCGCCGCACAACGCCATGCCGCAACCGAACTTTGTTCCGGTAAGTCCGAGGATGTCGCGCAAATACCAAAGCAGAGGCATCTCCGGGTCGCCTTCGAACGTGCGCTCCACTCCGTTTATTTTGAGATGAACCATCAGTCACTTCCTGCCAGCGGAGGTTGTCAGTTACGGGGCATTGTACTGCTGGGGATTATGATGAGGATAATCGCGTAAATTAGCATAGAAATGTCTTACAAATCCGCCGTTAGACTACAGAATTCTTTCGTGCGCGTAGCCGGCTGCCACCAGCGCGGCGATCAGCTCGGCGATGTGGTCGGGACCACGCGTTTCCATGGTGATGTCGATGGCTGTGTCTCCGAGGTTGACGTTGTGGTAGGCGCGGTCGTAGGAAGTTTCGACAATGTTGGCGCGATGCTCGGCGAGAATTCCAGTGAGCCGGTGCAAGGCTCCGGGATAGTCGGGGAGATGGACGCGCAGACGCACCAGGCGGCCATCTTTCACCAGGCCGCGTTCGATGATGCGGGAGAGCAGGGTGACATCAATGTTGCCGCCGCATACCAGTACGGCCACGCGCTTGCCGGCGAGCGGGAGTTTGCGATTCAGCATCGCGGCGATGGCGGCCGCGCCCGCGCCCTCGGCTAAAGTCTTTTCTCGCTCCAGCAGAAGAAGGATGGCATTGGCGATCTCTTCTTCTTCGACGGTGACGATGTCGTCAACATATTTCTGAACCATGGGCAGGGTTCGTTCCCCGGCGCGACGCACCGCGATCCCGTCGGCGATGGTTGCCGCGGCAGCCAGGGTTACCGGCTTGCCTTCGAGCACTGCGGCTTTCATCGAAGCAATCTTCGCGGGCTGAACTCCGTAGACTGTGACTGCTGGATTCGTTTCTTTCACGGCGCAGGCGATTCCGCCGATCAGGCCGCCGCCGCCGATCGGAACCACGACGGCCTCAACATCGGGATGCTGCTCGAGGATTTCGAGACCCAGCGTTCCCTGCCCCGCGATGACGGCGTCGTCATCGAATGCATGAACCAGCGTGAGTCCTTCGGCGCGGCTTTGCTCGACGGCTTTGGCATAGGCTTCGTCGTAGTTCGCACCGTGCAAGAGGACATCCGCCCCGTACGCTCGCGTCGAAGATACCTTGGTGAGCGGCGTCGGCAGCGGCATCACGATGCGCGCATGGATTCCGTGACGGCCCGCGTGGTAGGCGACTCCCTGGGCATGGTTTCCGGCCGAGGCGGCGATCACTCCGCGCGAACGTTCCTCGGCGGTGAGCGTGAGAAGTTTGTTCAGCGCTCCGCGCTCCTTGAACGCGCCGGTACGCTGCTGATTGTCGAGCTTGAGGAAGATGGAATTGTTGGTGAGCGCGGAAAAGGCTTCCGAATACGTGCAAGGGGAAACGCGAATGGCGTTGCGGATGCGCTCCCGGGCAGTCTGGATGTCTTGAAGCCCAATCATGAAGGTTGAGCAGTCATCTTACCTTGACGGCGCGAGTTTGAGTTGCGCAAGTTCGAGCGGATCAGCCCAGGTGCAATCCCTATGCAATCTGTTGCGCGGCGGTCACCAAGGTGGGAGCGGGGCGCACCGCGGTGGTGGCTCGGAGATATTTATCGACTCCCGCCGCCGCTTTGCGGCCCTCGGAAATGGCCCACACCACGAGCGATTGGCCCCGCCGCATGTCGCCCGCGGCGAAAACGCCGGGAACGGACGACAGGTAATTGGCGTCGGTGGCAACGTTGCCGCGCGAATCAAGATCTACGCCGAGTTGTTCGATCATTCCATTGCGCACGGGCCCGAGAAAGCCCATGGCGATCAGCACCAGGTCGGCGTCCATGGTGAATTCAGTTCCGGGGATGGGCTCGAATTTGGGCGCGGGGCCGACGCGCACGCCGTGCAGCTGCTGCACCCGGCCCTCGGCCGAGCCGGTGAATTTTGTGGTAGCGATGCTCCAGTCGCGCACGCCGCCTTCTTCGTGCGCGCCTTCGATGCGGAGTTGCATGGGCCAGAGCGGCCACGGCGTAAGCGGTGAGCGCTCGTCGGGCGGCTTGGGCATAATCTCGAATTGATGCACGGAGATGGGCTTTTGCCGGTGGACGGTTCCGAGACAATCGGCCCCGGTGTCGCCGCCGCCGATAATGACGACGCGTTTGCCGGTGGCGAGAATTTCCACCTCCGCGTCGATCGTATCGCCGTGGCAGCGCCGGTTCTGCTGCGGGAGAAATTCCATCGCGTAATGGATTCCGTTCAACTCGCGCCCTGGAATTTTTAAATCACGCGGCTGTTCCGCGCCACCCGCCAGAACGATTGCGTCAAAACTACTTCGCAGTTCGGCGACGGGAATAGTTTTACCCACTTCGGCGTTGGTAACGAACTTCACGCCCTCCGCCGACATTTGCTCGAGGCGGCGATCGATGACGTGTTTTTCCAGTTTGAACTCGGGAATGCCGTAGCGGAGCAAGCCACCGATGCGATCTGCTTTTTCGTAGACCACAACCGCGTGACCCGCGCGGCAAAGCTGTTGCGCGGCGGCCAGTCCGGCCGGGCCTGATCCTACGATCGCAACTCGCCTGCCGGTGCGAACCTTGGGTGGGTCGGGATGGATCCATCCTTCTTCGAAACCGCGCTCCACGATGTGCTTTTCATTTTGCTTGATGGTCACCGGCGGCTGATTGATTCCGAGAACGCACGAGGCCTCGCAGGGCGCGGGGCAGATGCGGCCCGTGAACTCAGGAAAATTATTCGTGGCATGCAGTTGCCGCACGGCATCTTTCCAGCGGCCACGATAGACGAGATCGTTCCAGTCGGGAATGAGATTGCTGACCGGGCAGCCGGTCTGACAAAACGGCACGCCGCAATCCATACACCGCGCACCCTGGCTCTGCAGTTTTTCTTCGGGGAGATCGAGGTAAATCTCGAACCAGTCGTTGACCCGCTGAGTGACGGGCCGGCGCGGGGCGAGCTCGCGCGAATAGTCCATGAAGCCGGTGGTTTTACCCATGCTGCACCTGCTCCGCGGCGGCGAGGACGGCGATGGGCGCGATCGGGATATACGGCGCGCGATTGCGGCTGACGCCGAGGACGCGTTTGAATTCGTGCGGGAACACTTTGATGAAGCGAGGCAGAACTTCGCACCAGTTTTCCAGAATCCACTTGGCGCGCGGACTGTGGGTCAGGTCGAAATGGCGCGTGACCAGGTCGTTCACGATTTGCGCGTCCTGCGCTTCGATTACTGGTTCCAGGTCGACGGAGCCGAGATTGCAGCGCTTCTCGGTGAAATCGCGGCGCTCGTCGAGCACGTAGGCGACGCCACCGCTCATGCCCGCGGCAAAATTGCGGCCACATGCTCCCAGCACGAGCACCAGGCCTTTGGTCATGTACTCGCAGCCGTGATCGCCCACGCCTTCTACTACGGCAGTGGCTCCAGAATTTCGAACGGCAAAGCGCTCGCCGGCCATGCCGTTGAAAAATGCTTCGCCACTGGTAGCGCCGTAGAGAGCGACGTTGCCGATCAGAATATTTTCTTCGGGGGCGAAACGGGATTTGCGCGGCGGGTACACTACGACGCGGCCGCCGGACAAGCCTTTGCCGATGTAGTCGTTGGCCTCGCCTTCGAGCGTGAGGGTGACGCCCTTGGACAGAAAAGCTCCCAGACTCTGCCCGGCCGAGCCGGTGAGCTGAATCTTGATCGTGTCGTCGGGCAAGCCCACGGAACCATAACGGCGGGCGATCTCTCCGCTTAGCATCGTGCCCACGGAACGATGCACGTTGCGCACCGGGAGGTCGATGGCAACGGGCGTGAGATTTTCGATGGCAGCGCGGGCCGCTTCGAGAATTTTGTAATCGAGCGCCTGTTGCAGGCCGTGGTCTTGCGCCTGCACGCAGCGTCGCGCCACGCGACCCGGAACTGGCGGGTTGTAAAGGATGGCGGAAAAATCCAGGCCGCGGGCTTTCCAGTGATCGACCGCGGGTTCGACTTCCAGCATATCGACGCGGCCGACCATCTCGTCGACCGTGCGGAAGCCCAAGTCTGCCATGTATTGCCGGACTTGTTCGGCGAGGAAAAAGAAGAAGTTGATTACATGCTCGGGCTGCCCTTGGAACTGCTTGCGCAGCACGGGATCCTGCGTGGCGATGCCGACCGAGCAGGTATTCAAATGGCATTTGCGCATCATCACGCAGCCCATGGCGATCAGCGGCGTGGTGGCAAAGCCGAATTCTTCGGCGCCGAGCAACGCCGCGACGACCACATCGCGACCGGTTTGCAGTTTGCCGTCGGTTTGCACGCGGATGCGGCTGCGCAGATCGTTGAGCAGCAATACCTGCTGCGTCTCGGCGAGACCCAATTCCCAGGGAATGCCCGCATGCTTGATGGAACTCAGGGGCGAAGCGCCGGTGCCGCCGCTGTCTCCGCTGATCAGCACGACGTCGGCATGGGCTTTGGCAACGCCGGCCGCGACCGTGCCTACCCCGACTTCGGCAACCAGCTTCACCGCGATACGGGCCCGCGGATTGACATTTTTCAAGTCATAGATCAGCTGCGCGAGATCTTCGATGGAGTAAATATCGTGATGCGGCGGCGGCGAGATCAGGCCCACGCCTGGGATCGAGTGGCGGATGCGCGCGATCACGTCGTCCACTTTATGTCCGGGAAGCTGGCCGCCCTCGCCGGGTTTCGCGCCCTGGGCCATTTTGATCTGCAGCTCATCGGCATTCACCAGATAATTTGCGGTGACGCCGAAGCGCGCCGAGGCCACCTGCTTGACGGCGCTGCGGCGCAAGTCTCCGCTGGCGTCGGGCTTGAAGCGTTCTTCGTCTTCTCCACCTTCGCCGGTGTTGGATTTGCCGCCGATGCGGTTCATGGCGATGGCCAGCGTTTCGTGCGCCTCTTTGCTGATGGAGCCGAACGACATGGCGCCCGTGGTGAAGCGCTTCACGATTTCCTTGGCCGGCTCAACTTCGTCGAGCGCGACGGGCTTATCACCCTTCTTCAGCTTCATCAGGCTGCGCAGAGTCGCCATATTCGCGCTCTGCTTGTCGATGAGGTCGGTGTATTCCTGGAATGTCTTAAAGCTATCTTCGCGCACCGCCTGTTGCAGCTTGCTGATGGTGAGCGGATTCAGCAGGTGATACTCGCCACCCACGCGCTGGTGGTAGCTGCCTCCCACCGAGAGCTCCGTCTCATTGTCCGTAAGCGGGCGGAATGCGTGCTCGTGCTTCATCTGCGCCTCGCGCGCCAGGACGCCCAAGCCGATTCCTTCCAGCCGCGAAGTGGTGCCGGCGAAGTAGGCGTCGACCAGCTCTTTGTTCAGGCCGATCGCTTCGAAAACCTGCGCACCCTGATAGCTTTGAAGGGTGGAAATGCCCATCTTCGAGAAAGTTTTCAGCAGGCCTTTCTTGATGGCCTTGAAGAAGTGATGAGCTGCGGCTTCGGGGGTAACTTCGCCGGGCAATTCTCCGCGCCAGGCGAGGTTCTCCACGCTCTCGAGAGCGAGATACGGATTGATAGCGCTTGCGCCGTAGCCACTCAAAAGTGCGAAGTGCATCACTTCGCGCGGTTCGCCCGACTCGGTGATGAGCGCCGCCTGGGTGCGCGTCTCTTCGCGAACCAGCAGATTGTGCACCGCCGCCAACGCCAGCAGACTCGGGATGGGCGCATAGTCTTTGTCGACGCCGCGATCAGAAATGATGAGCAGCGTGTATCCCGCTTTCACCGCCAGAGAAGCTCGCTGGCAGAGTTCGTCGAGAGCGCGCTTCAGCCCGATCTCGCCTTCGGCCGCGCGGAACAGCGCCGGCAACGTGATGGCGAGCAGGTCGCGAGTGGAAACGCGGCGCAGTTTTTCCAGCTCGCGATTGGTCAGCAGCGGATGCGCCAGCTTGAGCATGTGGCAGTTCTCGGGTTGCTCCTCGAGAATGTTGCGCTCGCTGCCGATGTAGCTGAACAGCGACATCACGGTTTCTTCGCGAATGGGATCGATGGGCGGGTTGGTGACCTGCGCGAACAGTTGCTTGAAATAACTGAACAACGATTGCGGGCGGTCCGAAAGACAAGCCAGCGGAGTGTCCGTGCCCATCGAACCGACGGGCTCTTCTCCGCTCAACGCCATGGGGCCCAGAACCATCTTGAGGTCTTCATCGCTGTAACCAAAAGCGCGCTGCCGCCGCAGCAGAGTTTCGGGATCTGAATAATGCATGCGGGTTGGCTCGGGCAACTGATCGATGGTGACCTGGTTGTCTTTGAGCCACTGGGCGTAGGGTTGCCGCGCAGCCAGTTCGCGCTTGATTTCCTTGTCGGAAACAATGCGGCCTTCGACCGTGTCGACCAGGAACATTTTTCCCGGCTGCAGGCGGCCTTTGCGCTGCACATCTTCGGGAGCGACGTCGAGCACGCCGGCTTCCGACGCCATCACCACGAGTCCGTCGTTGGTCACCACATAACGGCCGGGACGCAGGCCGTTGCGATCAAGCGTGGCGCCGATCACTCGCCCGTCGGTGAAGGCGATCGCCGCGGGACCATCCCAGGGTTCCATCAGCGAGGCGTGGTATTCGTAGAACGCGCGCTTCTCCGGCTGCATGTGCGGATTGCCTGCCCACGCTTCCGGAATCAACATCGCCATCACGTGCGGAAGGCTGCGTCCAGCCTGGAGAAGAAGTTCGACGGCGTTGTCGAAGTTCGCGGAATCGCTGCCATCGGGCGAGATGACCGGGAAAAGCTTCTTGAGATCGTCGCCAAACAAGGGCGACTTCAGCAGCGACTGCCGCGCCCACATCCAGTTGACATTGCCGCGCAGGGTATTGATTTCGCCGTTGTGCGCAATGTAACGATAGGGGTGGGCGCGCTGCCAACTGGGAAAAGTGTTCGTCGAAAAGCGCTGGTGCACCAGGCACAAGGCGCTCATCACATCGGGATCGGAAAGTTCACGATAGAAATTCGTGATCTGCGGAGCGAGCAGCAAGCCTTTGTAGACAATGGTCCGCGCCGAAAGCGAAGGAATATAGAAAATCTCACGGTCGGCAATTTCAGATTGTCCAACCTCCGTCTCCGCGCGCTTTCTGACGACATACAGCTTGCGCTCGAAAGCATCTTCGTCGATACCTTCGGCGCGACCTACAAAAATCTGCTGGATGTAAGGCTGGGAAGCACGCGCGACGCGGCCAATCGCCGAGGCATAAGTGGGCGTGTCGCGCCATCCCAATACCGTGAGGCCCTCCTCGCGCACGATGCGCTCGAGGATCCCTTCGCATTGCAGCCGCTCGTGCTTCTCGACGGGGAGAAAGGTCATCCCCACGCCGTAGGCGCCAGGCTCGGGCAGTTGAAACCCGAGCTTGCTGCATTCCCGCGCGAAGAATTTGTGAGGGATCTGAATCAGAACGCCGGCACCGTCGCCGGTTTCCGGATCGCAACCACACGCGCCCCGATGCGTCAGGTTAACGAGTACTTCAATTCCCTTGCGGATAATCTCGTGGCTTTTTTCGCCGCGAATGCTGGCCACAAAGCCGATGCCGCACGCGTCATGCTCGTGCGCCGGGTCGTAGAGACCCTGCGCGGGCGGGAGCCCGGTCTTCGAGTTTAGACGCGTCATCCTCGACATCCTCATTCGGCGGATCCGCACGCTTCGAAATCATTTGTGCTGGGGCTCTGTCGGGGTCAGATCGAGCAAGGCACACCCCGGTCCACAACAAGCTGGTCATTTGTTAATACCGCCTGCCGGAGAGGAAGTACAATTCAGAATTTCGATGCACAGGATGCAAATTTCCGGCCCCGCGGCGACCCCAGGGAAATGTCGGCGCACCGCTCGGAGTCCGCTATAATCTCGCCCAAGACGAATCAAAACAAACATGGACTTCGATCAGCTCATTACTTTTCTAGAGGTTGCGAGGCAAGGCAGTTTTTCACGCGCGGGCGAAAAAGTATTCCGCTCACAGTCGGCGGTCAGCGCCCAGATTCGCCAATTGGAACAGGAATACGGCGACCGCCTGCTCGATCGTTCGGGGAAAACGGTGAAGCTGACGCCCGCCGGCCAGATCTTTTACGAGTACGCCGAGCGCCTGAGGAATCTCCGGGACGAGTCGCTCACCGCGGTGGCCGACCACAGCCGCACTCCCCGCGGCACGCTGCGAGTGGGCGCCAACGAAGCGACGTGCCTCTATGTCTTGCCTGAAGTTTTTGCGGAATATTGCCGCCGCTATCCGCTGGTGCAAATCAGCATCTATCGGAATTTCAGCTACAAGATAATGGAAAAACTGGAAAACGGGCAGGTCGAAGTGGGAGTGCTGACCTTACCCGTCCAATCGCCGAGCTTAAAGATTCAGGCGATCTTCCGCGACAAACTGATGCTGATGGTGAGTCCGAAAAATCCGCTGGCCAAGCATAAAGTCGTGGCGGTCAGCGAGATTATCAAACAGCCTCTGCTGATTCCGAAGACAGGCCATACGCGCCGCCTGCTCGACAAACTCTTCCGCCCCTACAGCGCGGAACTGCACGTGAGAATGGAGTTGCCCAGCATCGGCATGATCAAGAGCTTCGTCGCCGCCGATCTTGGAGTCTCGCTGATCAGTGCCTCGTTCGCCCGCGACGAGGTCGAAGCCGGCAGGGTCAAGCTGATTGATTTGGAGGATGCGCAACTCTACCGCGAACTTGGCCTTGCCTATCGCCGCGACCGCACGCTTTCTGTCGCCAGCACCGCTTTCATCGCGTTGCTGCGTCAGTTGGCCACGCATATGAAAAAAGGAGATTTCTCCGCCCAGGCTTGAAGACCAGGCCAGGTCGCGCCTGCGAGGCCAGCCCATCATGACTCAAAGCTCCAACCAACCAGGTCCCGTCATTGGTGTGGACATTGGAGGAACCAAAGTTGCCGCGGGCGTGGTCGACGCCAGCGGAAAAATTCTCACGCAGCTGCGGAAACCGATGGCGGCGAATGACGGCGCAGAAGCTGGGTTTAAGGCTGTGACCTCCGCGATTGATTCCCTGTTGGCGGGCGAAGCCGCGAAACCGCAAGCTCAGGTTAAAGCCATTGGCATCTGCGCGCCGGGGCCGCTCGATCCCAAATCCGGAGTCGTGCTCAATCCGCCGAACCTTCCCTGCTGGCGAAATTTCCCCCTCGCTGCGCGCATTGCCGAGGTTTACCGCGTGCCCGTGAAAGTTGACAACGACGCGAATGCCGCGGCGCTGGCTGAAACCCTCTGGGGAGCTGCGCGCGGCTACCGCTATGTTTTTTATGCGACCGTCGGCACGGGAATCGGAACTGGCATTGTGCTGGACGGCCGCATCTATCACGGGCACACCGGCTCTGCCGGCGAAGGCGGGCACGTGACCATCGACTATCGTGGGCCGCTCTGCCCGTGTGGTAAGAGCGGATGCATCGAGGTTCTGGCGGCCGGGCCTGCGATTGCTCTCCGGGCGCGGGCGCGGGTTGCGGCCGAGCCAGCGCGCGGTTCTGCGCTTCTCGGTCTCGCGCAAGGGAAAATCGAATCGCTGACCAGCGAAATGGTGGGCAAGGCTTACGCTGCCGGGGATGCACTGGCCCAGGAGATTCTGCAAGAGACGGCCGAACTTCTTACCGTCTGGCTCGGCAATATCGTGGACTTGTTCGACCCTGATGTACTTGTCGTCGGCGGCGGAGTGGCGGCGATGCTCAATCCGTTTTTCGCAGAGATCAAACGCCTCCTGCCCAGTTGGTGCGTGAATCCGCGAGCCTCGGAGATTCCGCTTGTGCTGGCGCACTATGGCGCCGATGCCGGAATCGCAGGCGGCGCGGCTTTGTTCTCAAAGCTCGCCAGCGAATAGACACTTACCCCCTGCTATGTTCCTGAACACATAGGAAGCTTAATGTCACCGGCCAGGCTATGTTAATTGCAAATACGTTAACGTTTACGGCGCTTCGCGCAGCAATTCCCTTGAAAATACCGGCTGCAGCGCCGGATAGATTTCCCGATAAATGCGATACCCGCGCTGCATCGTGAGCGACTCTTTCACTCGGGGAGCCACGCGAGAAGCCACGCGAATCACGGCATCGCAAGCCTCGTCAACCGAGGCCCACGCTCCGGCGCCGGCTCCCGCCAGAATTGCCGCCCCGTAAGCCGCGCCCTCTTCGGCTTCCACGATTTCCACTTCGCGTCCGTAAACATCGGCCTGAATCTGCCTCCACAACGCCGAACGCGCGCCGCCGCCGCCTAGCCGAATTCGCGTCACCGGAATCTTCATCTCTTCGAAGATGGTGAACGTGTCCTTCAGGCTGTAGGCAACGCCTTCCAGAATTGCCCGCACCACGTGGGCACGCGTGTGCGACGCGGTCAGCCCCACCAGCGCCGCACGCGCGTTCGGGTCTAGGTGCGGCGTGCGCTCGCCCATCAGGTAAGGCAACCAGAAAAGTCCTGCGGACCCCTCCGGCGCGGAACCCGCTTCGTCCGTCAGAACGTCATACGGATCGCGGCCATTCTGCGACCGAACTCCGAACCGCTCCCGAAACCAGCGCAGAGATAATCCCGCAGATTGCGTTACGCCCATCACGTGCCAGCGTCCCGGAACCGCATGGCAGAAAGTGTGTATCCGTCCACGCGGGTCAAGCGCCGGACGGTCCGTCGCCGCAAAGACCACGCCCGACGTCCCAATCGTGGCGCTCACCGCGCCCGCGCGCACGATGCCCATCCCCACGGCGCCCGCGGCTTGATCTCCGGCGCCCGCGACCACCGGAGTCCCGGCCCGCAATCCAGTCGCCTCGGCGCCTGCCGCTGAAACGAGTCCGCAAACCTGCGGCGATTCGTAAAGTTGCGGAAGCAGTTGCTGGCTGATCCCAGTCTTGCTCAAAACCTCCGCCGACCAACGCCGGTTCGCCACATCGAGCAACAGCGTGCCCGAAGCGTCCGCCATATCGATTGCGCGCTCCCCGGTAAGGCGGAATCGTACGTAATCCTTGGGCAACATCACATGCGCCACGCGAGCCCAGTTCGCAGGCTCGGTTTCGCGCACCCATAGCAACTTGGTCAAGGTGAAATTAGTCAGCGGAGGATTGCAGGTGAGTTGAATCAGGCGGCCCGGGCCGAACATTTCCTCGAGCTCACGGCTCTGCGCTTCGCTGCGCTGGTCGCACCAGATGATGGCGTTGCGCACGACTTCGTCGTTCGCATCAAGCAAAACTGCGCCGTGCATCTGCCCGGAAAAACCCACGCAGGCAATCTCGTCTGCGGCCACTCCTGAGGAGCTGAGCGCTTTCCGCACGGCCAAACCACTGGCTCGCCACCAGTCGCGCGGATCCTGCTCTGCCCAACCCGAACTGGGGCTGGCGAATGCAGCATGCTCTTCCGACCCGGAAGCAATCACCTTCCCGTGCTCGTCGATCACCAGCGCCCGCGTGCCGCTGGTCCCTACATCAATGCCGAGAAACCTGATGTCTCCCTCCTTGTGGCGCTGTCTCAATGGCCAGCCCGGTTGGGATCAGGAATGGCCAACCGCGGCGATTCTAAACGTTAACGGAACTTCCACGAACCGAAATAGAACCACGCCAGGACGCGCCGATTCGGCAGCTATTCTTCGGAGAGCGAAGATAGGGCGAGAATACACCTGACAGCATGTCATCCGGAGCGCCCGTGTTTTGCTTCGCGGGCCGAACAGCCTGTCCCGAGCGTAGTCGAAGGAACCTCAGTCTCCTCTGCAGCTCCGCGTCATCGTATCAGCTCTTAGCTATAATTTTGGCTGTTAGCTCTTAGCTATGTAGCTCAGGAACTCCACGGTTCGCCACGAGGCAAGAGGGGGGCAGGTGACGAAAAACGCCACACGGTGTAAAACAAAAATGGTGGGCGCTGTAGGATTTGAACCTACGACTTCCACCGTGTGAGGATGGCACTCTACCGCTGAGTTAAGCGCCCACTGCCTTGCATAAACTGACTTGCGGTAAACCGATTTGCAGCAAACCGACTTGCAGTAACACGATCATAACACGCTACTTCCCTGTTTGTGAGGCTTCGCCGGCATGGCGCGAACTGAACCTGTCTCCGAAGAAATCGCCCTTGTTCCAGGTTGGCGTGGCATCCTGCTGCGCCAAGTCATAGCCGACCAGAAAGTTGACGCCCGCGGCCTTCGCACCCGAGCTGTAGTCGAGCGCTTGATCCATGTTGTCGAGCGGCGTGTGATATTTCGTTACCATCCACTCCTTCTGCAGTTTCAATCCGTCGATTTTTGGATCGACGCTTTGTATCCCGTCGGTGACGTCCACCGCGGGAATGCCCTGCAGAACGAAGGAATACTGGTCGCTGCGAATGAAGAAATTTTCTTCCGGCATGGGATCCGGACTGAGCGAATAACCGATCCGCTTCGCCGCCGACTGCACCTGCTGCTCCAGGCTGGAGTGCTCCATGCCCAGTACGATCACGTCTTTCATGTCGTAGTACAGTCCGGGCGCTCCATCGATGTTGAGGTCCGCAGCAATCGCACTTTGCGGCACCGTCGGGAAGTTGGCGAAGTAATCGGACCCCAGCAATCCCATCTCCTCGCCGGTAACAAAAACAAACAGGATCGAGCGCCGCGGCGCCGTCGGCAGGCTGGCGAACACGCGTGCGATTTCCAGCAGGCTAGCAGTCCCGGAGGCGTTGTCGAGAGCGCCGTGGCAAACGTTGTCGCCATTCACCGGCGGGCAGATTCCCAGATGATCGACGTGCGCGGTGTAAACCACATACTGGTTGCGCAGCGCCGGGTCGGAGCCCGGGACTTCGCCGATGATGTTGGGACTGTCGGCCGAGGTATGCGAACTGAGCGTGTGGATGTGGGCCGTGACCGGCAAAACCAGCGACTGCGGCTGGCCAGCTCGGGCCGCCCCGAAAAGTTGGTCTAATGTCTTGCTGGCGCCTGCGAACAGCTTCTCAGCTCCGGACTGACTCAGCAATGCCCCGCCCCGAAGCCCTGGAAATGTGTTGTGCGGAATGCCGTTCTTCTCCAGCCATTCCATGTATCCCATTTGGATCTGCGGCACAATCCAGTCCCACGCATAGCGCTTCTGATCTTCCGGCGTCATCAGATCCATGAACCCCACCGCACCGTGCGCCACCGCGTTCCTTCCCTTTACGATGATGTCGGAGTAATAGGCTCGCACCGTCGAAGGAAACTTTGCCGGCGCACCGTCCATCAGCACAACGATCTTGCCCTTCACGTCGGCGCCAGCATAATCGTCGTAATCGCGTTCCTTCGCGGTTACGCCGAATCCCACGAACACGACCGGAGCCTCAACGCTTGTGTCGGTCCGGTTCAGGTCGCCGTAGATCACGTAATCCTTCAATGAAACCAGGGTTTGCTCGCCGCCTTTCGTGATCAGTACCAGCGAACTCTTGCCGTCGTCGAGCACCGATTTGCGCAGCGGAACGGTCTGATACCAGGTCCCGTTCACCCCCGCAGGATGCAAGCCCGCCGCCTCCAGTTGAGCCGCGACGTAGCGTGCCGCGATCTCATAACCCGGCGTACCCGGAGCCCGCCCCTGAAGCAGCGAGTCAGACAAGAAACGCATGTGCGCCCGAATCGCGTCGGGCCGAATCGCGTTCATGCCCGCCTGCTCGGGCCCCGACGGCGATTCCTGGGCCACAGCGCCAAAGCCAAGACAGCCGATGAATACAACCCACACAAGGCAGCGTTTCATAGGCATTTAGGCTCCTGACTCAATTTTAGGGTGCTGATTCGCAGAGCGGGGCATCGTAACCAAGGGCAACATCTTGGACCATTCTGCCAAAGTTGGCAAGCGCAGCGTCAGCAATCACTTACGAGCAGCATTCGGATCTTTACCAGTGCACTAAAATCCGTGGTCGGCAGCATTTTGTCGCCGGAATGGAGCGTGATAGCCTTACCACAGCAGGACAAAACGGGGCTCAGAGCCGCGCTTTTCCGCCTGCTGGCTTCTCTTTTGCATGCCAGGTGATTCCAGACTCTCCCGATCCCCCCTAACCTCCTCATTGGCAGAGACTTCCCGTAGTTCGTCCAACGACGAAAATGTGCAACTTTCGAGCCCCGGCGGGGTTGAAATTAATGTGAGCACTGCCGCCATGGATCGGGGTATCCTGATGGCCGCTATGGGGCCGCAGGCAGCAGCCAGTTTGCCCGCAGCGGTAACGGGCAGGGAGTCTTCTACCGACGCGGAGGTAATGCTGCGCGTAAAGGCTGGGGACCAGTCCGCCTTCGAGTACCTGGTGCAGAAATACCGCCGGCCGCTGGTGAATTTCATGTACCGCATGGCGCGGAACTCGGCTGCGGCGGAGGACCTGGCGCAGGAAGTTTTCCTGCGCGTGTACCGCTCGCGGGAGAGCTACGAGGCCAGCGCCAAGTTCACCACCTGGTTGTATCGCATCGCCACCAACCTGGCGGTGAATCACGCCCGCGACACCCGGCACGAACGTCCCGAAGTGAGCGTGAGTCTCGACGAAACCAACGACGACAGCAGCACGACCACGCTGCAGTTGCCCGATGGCTCGCTCACCGCCGAGCAAGCCATGGTACAGCAGGAAAGGCTGCAGGCGATCCGCAGCAAAGTGGAAGCGCTGCCCGAGCAGCAAAGATTGGCAGTGATCATGCACAAGTACCAACAGATGGATTACAAACAGATTGCCGAAGTCCTGAAGAAGAGCGAGTCGGCAACGAAGTCGCTGCTCTTCCGGGCTTATGAAACATTGCGCGACCAGTTAAAAGAATTCTTATGATCCATGAATTGCAGAGGCGAAGTTGCAGAGCTGAAGTTGGAGTGGCGGAGAGAGTTGAGGGGATGAGGTTATGAACTGCGATGAAATGCGCGAAAGGATTCCGGACGTAGCCGCTGGATTGGCTGAGATGAATCCGGTTGAGAGCCAGCACGTGGCCAGTTGCGTGGCGTGCACCGGGAAGCTGGCAGAATTCCGCCAGACCATGGCGCTGCTCGACGAATGGCGGGCGCCGGAGGCGTCGCCTTACTTTGATGTGCGGTTGCAGGCACGGTTGCGGGAAGAAATGGCCAAGCCGCAAGGGGGCTGGGTGCAGTGGTTCCGGCGCCCGGTGCTGGCGGCCGCGCTCACCTTGCTGATGGGGTTGGGCGTTGGCATGTTCTTTCTCCGGGGCTGGGAAGGCTCACCCGACCGCAACCCGCTGTCTGACAATTTCGGAATGGCGGAGCCCGGCACGGCGGTAGGCGACTTGCAGGCGCTCGACAGCAACCACGAGCAGTATTCCGATCTGGAGTTGCTCGATGATCTGCAGGTACAACCGGACACGGTCGATCAGTAGAAGCTCGGCGAAGCTGGAGAGCGGAGCTTCAGAGTTGTGATGGAAACCCCTTTTGTGGCCGCTGGTTGTGGCGAGTTGCAGGGGGTCCTTCGCGAGACAAAAGGTGTCTCGCTCAGGATGCCAGAGCTTAGGGATTAGTCACGATCGTGATTCGTCACGATCATTGCGAGTCTAGCTGAGTCGCGAAAAATTGGGGAAGCGGGGCCTTTTGAAGCGCGCGAGACACATCACGCGATGGGTGGCTACGAGTGTGGCCGTTGCAGCCCTTTCCCTGTCTTGCCTGGCCCAGAAATACTCCTACCAACCCTCGGGGGCAAGAGCGCAGGCTCCGTCGCACCCCGCGGCGAATCCCGCGCCCCGCGCCCAGGGAGTGCCTCACCAGCCTCAGGGCCATGCCGGGGATTGGCTGCGGCAGCACAAGGATTTGCCTCCCAGCGAGCAGGAACGGGCGTTGCAGAACGACCCTCATTTTCGCTCCCTGCCGCCCGCGCAGCAGCGGCGGCTGCGACAGCAATTGAAATATTTCGCGAGTCTTCCGCCCCAGGAGCAGCAACACGTTTTGCAGTTGATGGACCGCATGGGGAGCCGCAAGTTCACGTGGCAGCGCCTGACCCCGGAGCAGCAGCAGCGAGTGCGGCAGATTCACAACCAGATGATGCAATTGCCGCCCGACCGGCAGCGCATGGTGAGAAGCGCGATCCGCGATCTACGAGCCATGCCCCCCGCGCAGCGCGACCAGGTCATCGATTCGGATCGCTTCAGAACCGCGTTCTCGCCCCAGGAACTCGGAATCCTGCGCGAAGTTACGCGCTTGCCGCTGGCGCCTGCGGAGGGTGGGGCGGAGCCGGCGCCGCAGGAGTAGCATCTCTCGGCTTGCGCGCGGCAGCGTAGGCAAACACTCATCGGCTTCGGCTTCTGGAACGCCCACTTCTCGCAAAGAACGCGAGAAATGGGGCACTCACGTTTTTGCCGGTGGCGTTAGTTAGCTACGCGCGCAGCATGTTTCTGGCTACGAATAGGGCGTTGGCGGGGCGTTCGCCGAGGCGGCGCATGAAGTAGGGATACCACTCCGTGCCGAACGGGATGTAGACGCGCATGCGCCAGCCCTCCTTCACCAGGCTCTGCTGCAGGTCGCGGCGGATGCCGTAGAGCATCTGAAACTCGAAAGAATCGCGGGCAATCTTTTCGCTTGTGGCGAAGGCTTGCGCCTGGCGGATCATGCTCGCGTCGTGCGTGGCCAGGCCGTGATAGACACCGCTCTTCAGTAGAATCTTCATCAGCTTGACGTAGTTGGCGTCAACTTCTTCTTTCTTTTCAAACGCAATGCTGGCAGGCTCTTTGTAGGCACCTTTGCACAGGCGGATGCGGATGCTTTCGGTCAGCAGCTTTTCGATATCGCCTTCGGAGCGCTTCAAATAGGCCTGGATGACGGCGCCAACGCTGCCCTGATTTCCCGGCCTGCGGTGCAGTTCGTGGACAAAATCGAGCGTGCGCTGGGTGTAGGGCGACCCTTCCATGTCTACCCGCACGAAGCCAGGTGGCTGCATGGCTGCGGCGCGGGCTACAAGCCCGCTGACCAGATCGCGGGCCAGCTGTTCATCGACATCCAGACCCATGTGGGTCAGCTTCAGACTGACGTTGGCGTTGAGCTGGCTGGCGACGATGGCGTCGAGAATCTGTTCGTAGAGCTGGGCGCTGTGGCGGGCTTCGTCGGGATGGGTGACGTTCTCGCCCAGGTTATCGATGCTGACGCTCATGCCTGCTTTGTTCACGGCTTGCGTGGCGCGGACGGCGTCGGCGATCTCGGTTCCGGCCACGAAGCGTCCGGAGACCCGGCGGCCCAGGGCAGATCGCTCTGCAAACCCGCGTAGTGTCTGGTTCTCCGAAAGGCGCACGAAGAGCGTTCTCAGCATGGCGCACCCGCCGCGTCAGGACGCGCGAGGCGAAAGCAAGGGGAAAAGTAATAGGGAAAAATGCTCGGGACTTGCATGGGGATCACAGAAATTTGTATCACAAGTGGGAAAGTGCGGCAGTGAAGTGTAAGCGAACCCAACTGGTTTCGACGTCTGGAGTGCCCACTTCTCGCAAAGGACGCGAGAAATCGGGCACCCACCTTTTCGCCGGGCGGCGCGAGTTAAATCCTACTGGTTTCGACCGTTCGGAATGCCCACCCTCTGCTTGTCCGCGCTTGAAATTGTCACCACGTGTAGTGGGCGGTATAGCTAATAGTTCTTTCTTCGTCGGGAGCGACCGTCACCGGGAACTCGATGGTGTGGCTGTCGGTTTTCTTGTACTCGGACGAACTTGAAGCTATATCCCAGGTCATAGCGCGGTAGAGGTGCTCGACCACGCGGACTTCCACCGGCTCTTTCTTGTGGTTACGCAGCTTGATCTCGAACGACTCTGTGGCCGTGCTTTTGCCCTGTTCGACAATGTAGTTGGTGCGGCGGCGCTCTCCGGCGACATCGAAAGCATTGCCGGTATAGATGCGCACGGTTTCATCGTGGGGCGTGTGATCGATGGTGTTTTCGCCGGTGAACTCGATCTGGCCGTCGTCGCTGCGGCGGTAGAAACGCACGCGTCCCTTGGGCAGGGGCATGCCAAGATGGTTCACATCCGAGTTGCGGAACTCGCGCATCACCCAAATCTTGGGATTCGATTCGGTGCCGTAGGAATGATCGTTGCGAATGTTTTCCCAAGCCCATCCGTTGTAGCGGCTGGAGTCGAGTTTGACGCCGTCGTAAATGTAAATCTGCTTGGTCGTGACTCCCCCGGCGCGGATGAATTCCACTTGCTTGGTTTCGCGATCGCGCAGCGTGGTGCGGCGCTCGAGCGTGTAGAGATGGTATTCGTCGAAAGCCTGCTCGCTGACGGGGGGGCTGAAAGCTGCTTGCGCCGCGCCCGCCAGGACGCTCCTGGTCACGGCTCGGCCGTTCCCTCCCTGCTGAATCTTGTTCACATCGCCGGCCATCAGCTTGATGCGCGCGTTCTCGAAAGTTGTGCCGCTCTGGTTGTCCATGGTGACCCAGCCGACAATGTCGACCACATCACCTTTTTCGGGCGCGACAATGTTGTAATCCGCCTGCCAGGTCATGCCACCGGTGACGTAGGAAAACTCCGCCGGAAATTTTCCCGGCTTGTCGGCGGACAACACCCACTCGAGGCGCGGCTTGAGGATGGTGTCGTCGGTGAGACGAGGAAAGACGGGCGTTCCCGGAAGACTGAAGCGCAACTGGCCGTCGACCTCAATGACCGGAGCTTGCGAGGCGCCGTTCATCTGCTGCTGGTAGTAATTTTGGCCGTAACGGTTCATGGCGAAATAGTTGTGCGGCGTGTACCCGCTGCGGATGACTTTGCCTTTGATGATTTGCCCTCCGTTTTCGAACCCGATGGTCTGCCCCTCGTAGAGCGATAGCAGCATCGATTCGGAAACCGGATCGGCGCGGTAATTCTGCTCGAGCACCTGGACGGCGTGCTTGCCCGTGGGGTCGCGTAGGATGACGGAATCCGGTTCGAGGTGCATGGTGATGTCGCTAACCGTGACCTGGTTGTCGCCCGGCTTCAAGTCGAGTGGGATCTCCTGACGGACGACGGCGAATTCCTCGTTATAGATGGTGAGAGATGGTTGAGACGCATCCTGCGCGAAAAGGCTGGCAGAGAAAGCACAACAGAGAATCAGAAAACGGACGAAGCGAGTGATCATGGCGCGAACCCTCCTGAGCTGACGTGACCAAGTCAGCCTGAGCATGCCCTTTCGCTTAGACACCGGTGGACGTGGCCTTGGTTGTCTTCGCCGGTTGTCCCAGCACGAAAAGGCTATCTCTTAAGGAACGCGAGGGGGAGTACTTCTTGCGGCTCAAAACCGCGAGCAGCGGGGCATTTCAGCTGTTTGTTCCGCGGCTGCGGCGTCAACTGCCGTGCTCTTCCAGAAATTTCTCCACTTCGATGGCCGCCATGCAGCCGGTTCCGGCGGCGGTGATGGCCTGGCGGTAGCGGCGGTCCTGCACATCGCCGCTAGCGTAGACGCCGTGAACTTTCGTGAAGACGTAGTTGTGAGTCTTGAGGTAACCGTCGGCGTCGGTATCGAGCTGGCCGGCAAACATTTTGACGTTGGGCACGTGGCCGATGCCGAGGAACAGCGCGCTGGTGGGGAAATCCCAGACTTTGCCGGTTTTCACGTTGCGCAGTTTCAGTCCGGTGACTTCCTTGTGGTTAATGTCATAAACATCTTCGACGACGGTGTCGGTGAGGAAGTGGATTTTCTCGTTGTGCTGCGCTCGCTCCAGCATGATTTTGGAAGCGCGGAAACTTTCACGGCGGTGAATGACGGTGACTTTGGTGGCGAAGCGAGTGAGGAAAATCGCTTCTTCCATGGCGGAATCGCCGCCGCCGACTACCACGATTTCCTTGCCGGAGAAGAAAAAGCCGTCGCAGGTGGCGCAAGAAGAAACGCCGTGTCCAATCAGTTGTTGCTCGTGGGGCAGACCCAACCAGCGGGCCGAGGCTCCACTGGCGATGATCAAGGCTTGCGCATGAACCTGATGCACACCGATATGCAGCAGAAATGGGCGCTTGCTCAAATCGACGCTGGTGAGATGAGCCATGCGGTATTCGGCTCCAAAGCGCTCCGCCTGCTTGCGCATGTTCTCGACCAACTGCGGGCCGAGAATGCCTTCGGGGAATCCGGGGAAATTCTCGACCAGCGTGGTCAGCGACAACTGGCCTCCGGGTTCGTGGCCTTCGATGACTAGCGGTTTCAGGTTGGCGCGCGCGGTGTAGAGGGCGGCAGTGTGTCCGGAACACCCGGAACCGATGATGACGACGTTGCGAGTTTCGCTCATATTTCGCTCATGCGAAGATTGTCTGGCTGCAGATTAGATGGCTGGGTTCGGGTTTTGATGCAACGGGCTCTCTTCGAGCCCCAGACGGTAACTTATTGTTTGTGCGCGACAGCCTTCCGACGTCGAATCATTTCTTATCGCCCGCCGAGCTTTTTGTTTTTGACGCTGGCGCGGTCTTGGCCTTGGCAGCGCCGCCGATTTTCGCCAGTTCCTCGGGCACCGTTGCCTTCACGCCCAGCAGCGCGCGGTAGTTCGCCAGCACTTCCGAGGCGCTGCGGAATAGCGGCTCATAGGCGCTCTGATCAACTGCGGGGCTACCTTCGGGGGCGGAGCAGCGCGCCAGCGCCAGCGAAGATTTGCCAAAGCGCTCCAGGCGCACGCGGCTTACGGGAGTGTTCGAGGTGAGCATGGCTTCGACGCTGCTAACCGCGGAAGCGCTGTCTTCCAGCGACAGCGACATCAGGTCTTTCGGATCACGCACGTGCAGCACCAGAGTTTCGACCATGGTTTGTCCGTCATTGCTGAAGGAATATTGCACGCTCGAAAACAAGGCCTGCACGGAGAACTCGTGGCGGATGCGGACGTAACTCGCAACCGAAGCCTGGTCGGACTGAGCCACGCTTTCTCCGGGCTTGAGAAAGCTCGCCATATCGCTCAGAGTCGAGCGTCCCCGGGAAACTTCAAAATCGGCGGAGAAGAGTGGTTGTTTGGGAGCGCGCGCTAGCGCTGCGGCGATCTCCTTCTGCTCATCGGCCGACGGGGTGCAGACGTTCAGGACGTTCACCTTCACCTGCGGCTGAGTCGATGACGGATTGGCGGCCGGCTGCTGCGCTTCCGCGCGAGGTACGAGCACGGAAGCGAGCAAAATTATGACGACGATGGAAATCGGAATTCTGAGGGCTTCTGCAGGCACGATTCTGAGGGCGTTTCTTAGCACGACAGGATTCTAAATGAGAATTGCGGGAATGCTAAGTCCCGTATGGATTCCGTGGCGGTTCGCCTTGCCGGCCTTGATTTCGCAAGCCGGTCGAGCTTCGCTCGGACCAGGACAGCCGAGGGCGGCTGTCGCTACGTGGACGTCTCCCCGGACTCGTCCCTCGCTACGGGTTAGAATTTAGAACCGATCAAACTCCGACTCCGGCGGCGCCGGTGTCAAGTCTATAATCGAGATTTTCTGCAATGGTGATGCGGTAGTCATAACAAGTAATCTGAGCCATAAGCATGTGGTCCTCGTCAACAATGCGGAGCCGGCTGAAGCTGGCCGGGTTGTGGCCTGAAAGCCGCCTGGCGCGCATCGCGTGGTATTTGCTGGCGCTGGGCGGAATCCTGTTCGGGATGCGCGGGTTGCTGGCTTTGTTTGCTCCGTCGTGGGGCGCGAGTCTGGGTGGATGGGCGACATTTCTGGCGGTTAGCTCGGGCCTGCTGTTTTTGTTTCTTGGCTTTGGCTGGTTGAAGCGCAAGGTCCTGTGGCGGCTGCGGAACCGGCTCATCGTCACTTACGTGTTCATTGGCGTAATTCCGGCCGTCCTGCTGGTGGCCATGGCAGGTATTACCCTTTACGGGCTGGCCGGACAGTTCGCGGTGTTCGTGGTGACTTCTGAAATCAACTCCCAGCTGCGCAGTCTGGAGGCGGTGAATGCTGCCGTGAGCAATGAACTGGCCGCCCGCCTCGAGCGCGGACAAAGTCCCACCGCGGAATCGCTGGCGGGGCTGAAGAAACGCGATCCCGCCTGGGGCCGGAGGCAGGTTTGCGCGTGGTACGGGGAAAAGCCGTTGCCTTTGTGCGAGGAGTCGAAGGGCTCACGGCTCACGCTGCCCAGCGCCAAAAAAAGTGTCGACACAGGCTCGGCGAAAGTTTCCTCCGAAAGCCGGTTTCGCGAAATTGTTCGCGACCGCGGCGAACTCCACCTGCGCGTGGTCACCGTCCTGGACCTGGGTGCGAACCGGCTGGTGGTGATTACCAGTGAACCTTTTGACAAGGAATTGGTAGGCAACATCGCCGCGGATCTGGGAGAGATCAGCCTGTCGTCTTCGACGCCGGAGGTTCCGACGAGCGCAGCCAGCGCGCCGGCTCCGCGCGCTCCGGAATCGCAGGCGTCGTTGACGCCCGAAACAAAGACGCCCGAAACAAATAAGAGCGGTATTGTTTTTCACAAGGCGAGCCAAGGCAGCTCGATCGAAGCGGACCAGCAGGTCTTGCGCCAGAGCTTCACGGTGGGCACGCTCCCCGCACCCGCCGGCAGCATGGACCGGGAAATCGCCTTCTTCACGCCCCTGGCAGTAGTGGACTGGAAAAACGGTGACCGGGCACGGGCCGGTGCGGTGGTTCAGGTGAGAACCCGGCCGTCCGTGCTCTACGGACATCTGTTCGCCGCCCTGGGCCAATTTGTCGAGGGAGTGGAATACATCCTGTTCGGGGTTGGGATCTTCTTCGCCGTCATTGAACTGATCGCCTTGATTATCGGCACCCGCATGACCCGCACCGTGACTGCTGCCGTGGCCCAACTCTACGATGCCACCAAGCATGTAGACCGCGGCGACTTCAGCCATCGCATCCCGGTGAAGTCACTGGACCAGCTTTCCGAACTGGCGCTTTCCTTCAATTCGATGACCGAATCCATCGAGAAGCTGATCCTGGAGCAGAAGGAAAAACAGCGGCTGGAAAACGAACTCACCATCGCGCAGGAAGTGCAGGCGCAGCTGTTTCCGCGGCAGATTTCGGAACTGGAGTCGCTGGAAGTGCATGGATTCTGCCGCCCGGCGCGCACCGTCAGCGGCGACTACTACGACTTTCTGACCGCGAGCTCGCACAAATTGATCCTCGCGGTGGGCGACATCAGCGGCAAAGGAATATCAGCTGCACTGCTGATGGCGACCATCCACTCCGCAGTGCGCGCCTACAGCGTGGAGAGCCTGCCGCAAATGCGGGAGCCCGTAGCCTTAGGAGCGGTGGCCGGCGCGGGCAGAATCATGGCCACATGGCCGGAGGGCATAGAAATTTCCCCGGGCGCGTTGCTGGGATTGCTCAACCACCAGCTCTACGAAAGCACTCCTCCGGAAAAATATGCGACTCTGTTCCTCGGCGTTTACGACGGGCGTTCGCACCGGCTCACCTACAGCAACGGCGGCCACCTGCCGCCCATTCTCATCGCCAAGAACGGCGGCATCCGGCGGCTGGAGGCGGGCGGCACGGTGATCGGCCTGTTCGACAACATGACTTACGAAGAAGGCAGCGTGGAGATGAAGCCGGGCGAGATCTTTCTCGCTTATAGCGATGGCGTCACCGAGCCGGAAAATGACTTCGGCGAATTCGGCGAGCAGCGGTTGATTGATCTGGTCAGCGACAACCGGAATCTTCCCTTGCCTCAGATCAGCCAATTAGTGACGACGGCAGTCGAGAATTGGATCGGGGACAACGAGCAACCGGACGACGTTACGCTGGTTCTGGCGCGGGCGCGGTAACGAGTGTGGGCGAAGTGAAAATCAACATTAAAAACAAAGTCAAAACCACGGGCAGTAGCGCTGTTTCAGGAAACAGCCCACTACCAACATGGCCAACATGCCAACATGGGGCACGTATTGACACGGCTAGCGGCCATGCCATAACGTTGTTCCGCAGTGGCCCTCCAGTACGCGGGAGTAGCATAACCACGGCAATGCGCCGGGGCTCCATCCCGGAGATGACGGTTCGATACCGTTCCTCCCGCCCCACTTTTCAGTTCTGGTTTATTCGTTCGTCGAGTCGGTATCAGATTTTCTTCTTTTTCCACCGGCCCTGCTTAAACAGGATCGCGCTGGCCGCTGCCATCGAACCTTCGGCAATCGCGATGGCGTAGTAGGCTCCGTTCGAGTGCATCTTCATGGGAATCGCCAGCCAGTAGGCCAGCGGGATTTCGAGTAGCCAGAAACCGAAAAAATTCACAATGGTCGGAGTAATCGTGTCGCCTGCCCCGTTGAAGGCCTGCATCATCACCATGAAGTAGGCGTATCCGATATTGCCGTAGCTGATAATGCGCAGGCACGACGCTCCCAGGGGGATGACCGCCGGATCATTAGTAAACAGGCGGACAACCGGTTCCGAAAACTCCATAAAAAACAGCCCGACCAGCCCCAGAAACGCCACGTTGTAATAGCCGGTGCGCCAGACCGCCTTTTCGGCGCGCTCGGGATGATTAGCGCCAAGGTTTTGGCCGACCAGGGTCGCGGCCGCGTTGCTCAGTCCCCAGGAAGGCATGATCACGAAGATGACCACGCGGATAGCGATGGTGTATCCAGCTAGCGCGGCGGAGCCGAAAATGCTCACGATGCGCACCAGGCCGATCCAGCTGGTGTGAGCGATCGCAAACTGCAGAATGCCGGTCAACGACACCCGGATCAAGCGTCGCAAAACGTCGAACTGCAGCCGAACCTGCCGCTTGAGAATGCGCAGGCGCTCGGTGCCTTTCATCAGCCGGTAGAACTGGTAGGCCACGCCGATGCTGCGTCCGGTAAACGTCGCAAGCGCCGCTCCGGTTACGCCCAGGCGCGGGAACGGTCCCCAGCCGAAGATGAGGCAGGGATCGAGTATCAGGTTGATGATGTTCGAAACCCACAGCAGACGCATGGCGATCGCGGCGTCGCCCGCGCCCCGGAAGATGGCGTTGTTCAGAAACAGCAGCAGCACGGCGCAACTGCCGCCCAGGCAGATGCGAGTGTATCCGCTGCCCGTGGCGATGATTTCAGGCGAAGCCCCCATGAGACGAAGCAATTGGGGAGCAAAGAAAAAGCAGGGCACGCCGATCGCCACCGAGGTGAAGAGTCCGAGCGCGATGGCCTGCACTCCGGCTACGGCGGCGCCTTCGGGATCTTTCTCACCGATGCGGCGCGCAACCATCGCGGTGGTCGAGAGGCTCAAGCCCATCGCCACCGAAAACACCAGGCTCAGCATGGACTCGGTGAGTCCCACTGTGGCGACGGCGTTGGCGCCGAGGCGGCCGACCCAAAACACATCCACCACGGCGAAGAGCGATTCCAGCACCATTTCCAGGACCATGGGAACGGCCAGCAGAAAGATGGCGCGGTTCAGGCTTCCTGTGGTGTAGTCCTGGTGCGAGCCACGGATCGCTTCGACCAGCGAAGTCCAGAGTGTGCGCTGCGATTCGGCAGCGTGAGTGACTGCTTCCATTTCAACCTGCAACTTCCCCGACATCGCCCAGGATGATGATTACCGAGGGCGTGCGCGCTTCTGAATTTGCGAAAGAAAAACGGGAGCCGGCGACGAGCCAGCTGACTCAGCGGGCTGAGAGGATACGACTATCGAGGGATGGGCATTTTGTTCCTCGTCGCGGGTCGTTTAGAAACCTGGTCCCCGCGGGAAACGAACTATCAGGGTTGGGATAGTTTATCGCGGACGCGAGCGGCTGCCAAGGAGAGGTTTTTGGTTTTTGGTTTTTGGTAGTGGTGCGGTCTGCTTCCTGACCAGTGCTTGGGCCCCAGCGGTTTCACGTCCTGGTTCGCACCAACCGTTTTGTCATCCCGAGGCCGCTTTTCTTACGGGCCGAAGGAGCTATGCAAATCCGCTTGCGTGTTGGCGCCGCCGGCGAATTGCATAGGTCCTTCGCTTCGCACAGGATGACAAACCGCAACTAGCGGAACTCGGACTCTTCACTTCTTCGCAAAAAGCGTGGCCTGTGCCGTGGCGGTCTGCCCTTTGGTCATTCCGCCCAGCATCACCAGCCCGGCCGGAGTCGACAGGATGCCGCCACAATCCATGCGGGGCTCGACATTTTCGTCCACCGTTACCCATTGGTTGGCGCGCAGATCGTAGAGGAAACTTACGGCCGAAGGGTCAACGGGCTGGCCGTCGTAGCCGATGCCTTTGAAGTCATGAGGGCTGGTGCTGCCGCCAGAGAAATGGATTTTGTGCCCCTCCGCGCCGCTGGCGATCCCGAAACGCGCCGGGCCGGGGTGAGGAGGCAGCTTGCTCCATTCAATCTTGTTCGGGTCTTTGTGATCGATCTTGCCGATCCAGCCTTCGTCCGACGCTACGTAGGGCGGGCCCGTGCCCGTGTTCTTCTTCGCACCGTCAATCACGACTATGGCATCCTCCGCCAGTCCCCCCGCATGGCCGAACACCGGCGTTCCCGGAAACGGCGTGCCCTCGCTCCAGACGTTTTTCTGCGCATCGTAGACCTGGACATTGTTCACGGGTCCATTCTTCGAGCGGCCCCCAACCAGGTAGATGAAGCGGTCGTGGTCCACGCCCACCACACTATGGTCGACGGGCACCGGAATATCCGCGCCGCGGTACCACTTGTGGTCGTCAGGCACATAAGCGCTCACATCGGAGACCGTGAGTTCCACACCCCGTCCATCGACAACATATCCGCCAAAGAGAAAAACCTTGCCCCGCGCGCCGATCGCCGCAGCTCCCAGGCGGCCCGCGACCCCCGGCACCGGGCGGCCGTCACGCCACTTTCCTGTTGTAAGGCTGAAGATGTAGACATGATTGGTGACGTCGTCCCAGGTTTTGCGCGGACCCATTCCCATGATCGAAAACAGTTCCAGTCCGCCTTTTAGGGAGGCCGCGGCGTTACCAGAAACAGCGGCGGGCATGTTGGCGATCTTCGGCGCGTCAGATGCCGGCAACAGGACGGCGCCGAGCAAAACTACAACGAGCGACAGGGCTGTTTTCATTGACCAGATATTACGTGTTCCTGCGCACGACGGCAAAGGCCGATCGGCTCTCCGGATCTGTCTGTGCAAGAAGCGGACTCGTTTTTAGAACCAGGTTTTGCGGCGGTATTCGCGGTATTCATCGCCGAAAGCATCTTCCAGCACCCGCGCTTCCCGGTGCGCACGAATGCTCTGCGCGATCACCAGCACGATTAAGAGAATCCATAGAACCGGCCGCTCCACTATCAGGATGAACCCGGCGAATAAAAGCGATCCGAACACGTAAATCGGATTGCGGATCTTCGAGTAAAGGCCGGCGGTAACCAGCTTCTTAGCTTTCGGCGCGAGGGAGAAGGATTTACCCAGCTGAAGTCGGGCTACAACAATAAAGCCAGCCCCCATAGCCACCGAGACAGTCCCAAGGTAGCGCTCCCAATTCCAAGGACCACTCCAAGTGATAAGGAACCAAAACAGAGCCAGCATTATCACAATCTGCAGAGCGGTAAAAACATACAGGCGGCCGTCCATGGGCATCTCCTTACTTGGTCGTCCTATCATCAGTCCTGGCCAATCAGTCTTGGCCAATCAACCCTTGCCGCACCGCATGAATAAAGTCGGTATAAGCGGGCGTGTCGCCGCGGGCGCGCATGAAGCTGGCAATCTGCCCGCGATGATATGCAGAATGCAGGAGCACATGCGTAACGACATCTTCCACCGTGCTGGTCCACGGCTCGCCCTTGCTGTTCTTGTAAGAGACTGTCTTCGTGAGATCATCCGACGCGAGCGCGTCCAGATATTTCCGCCAGAGCTCGGCGACCTCCACGCTCCGGGCTTCGCATTGTTCCAGGCCCCACTCCGGCCACACAGGCTGGGTCTGTGGCTCTTGCCGCAGCCTTTCGAGCCAAAGCAACTCAGCCGAAACAATGTGCGCCAAAAGCTGCAAGCTCCGCACGGCAGATGCGCGGCCGCCGCGGATCGTGGTCAAGACCTCGCGGTGAGCCCACGCGTCATACTCAAACTGACGCCGAAGGTGATGAATCAAGTCCGATGCCATGGTGATTAGTAGCTTCTAGCTTCTAGGGGCTATACATCCGGGATTCTCGTGCCCTGATGAAAGAGCATCTGCCACCTGTCGCCGCGCCGGATCCAAAGTGAGCTGCGCAAAGCAGCTTGGGGCTTGCCACCGGGTATCGTCTTCAGAGTGCGGTAGGTGACCTGCACCAACTCCGGCGCCATGGTATTGACGGCGAAGTCTTCCACAAGGGGAGCCGGCTGTCCCGTCTCGGATGGATTGAGGATTTGATCTCTCGACCAGACGCGGCCCGAGGAGCCGAATTCGCGAAAACCCTCGGCCAGCAAGGCGGAAACTTGCGCACGATCCTTGCAGAAGACCGGGTCCATAAGCCGCTGTTCCAGTTTGAGCAAGAACTCTTCGAGTTTGGCTTGCGAATCCGTGCTCGGACGGTTCGAGAGCATGTTGGCATGTTAGCTGAAGCGTCAGTGGGAGGGGCGAGAAAGAGATCCGGGGGTAAGGGCTTCAAGGCATATTTCAGACATTATCCCAAATTCCTATTCACTATCCTTTCACATTTATCCATTACACTTATTTTGTAAAATCACTGGAGCCCGTCTTGTCACGCAAAGCCGCCACCGGATCGTCGGGAGCCGAACGCAGCCGCACGGAAACTACATCGTCGCCGCCCAGCAAAGCGGCAGCCACGCGTAAACCTGGCGCCTTGGCCACGGACGACCTCACTCGACTCGCGCTGAAAGCCTGCCTCATCGCCCGCGATGCCGCTTTCAACGTGCGCGATCTGGTCACCACCAACTCGCGGATGGCTTTCCTCGCCATCAAGGATTGCGAAAAAGAGCTTGATTTCATCGAGCGCCAAATTGACGAAGACCTTCCCGCGGCCATCACCCGCGTCAATGAGGCCCGGGCCCGCCAACTGCTCTCCAGCCTGAAGTGCACCACCGATCTGGAGCGCATCGGTGATCTGGTAATGAGTGTCGCAATGCGACTGCAGGAGCGCAACGCGAAAATTCCAGCATCGGACGCCAGCCAACTGGTAGAAATGTCAGTTATCCTGCGCGACATGCTCGATCTCATCCACACCGGATTCAGCACTCTCGACCTGGAATGCGCGCGCAAAGTGCTACAGATGGATAAAGACGTCGACCGCATCTGCCACGCATTGTTTCAGAAGCATCTCGCCGAAAACTTGCCTCAGGGAGACACTTCAAGCTTTGACTTGATGCTCATGGCGCAGGCCCTGGAGCGTGCCGGCGATCACACCACCAATCTCGCCGAGGATCTTTACAGCCTGATCGAGGGACGCAGCCTGCGTCACATGCCGAAAAAGCGAGCCGCGCAATAGCCTCTGTCGTTGGCGCTTAGCTCTTAAGCTTCTAGCTCTTCGCCCAAACCTCAACCCGTTGTCATCCCTGGACTGATTCAAACTGGACTACATGCCGCGATCCGTGAACCGGGCCGGCTGCGGCGGCTGGCGGGAACGATTCCGATGGGGAGAGCGGGAACGGCGGAGGGAGGTAGGAGAGCAGGGGTCAGGGGCTAGGGGCTAGTTCTCGGTTCTCAGATCTCAGTTTCCTGCTTCTAGTTTCTGGTTTCGTGATTTCAAACTCTCGGGTGGTGCTTTTCACGTCGCCTCTTGCCTTGCGATCAGGATCAGGTCTTCATCATTTTTCGTATCGTGGACGAAGACGCGACCAAAGAACTTCGGCTCGATGATCATCACTCCTCCACCTTGCTCCGTGACATACCAATCCATTGCGCTGTCGCCTACGATCTTGTCCGCCACGAATCCGATCTCCCCTGATTCGCCGTGATACGTAATTCGATCCCCTTGTTTTATTTGCTCTCCGGATTGGTAGAAGAAAGGCAATTTAGTCTCACTTCGACTTCGTCTCTAATTCTTTCCGTAGAGAGTTCTTGATCTTTTCTGGCAGGCGCGAGGCGTGCAGGACGTCGCGCAGTTGGGCGGGCGAAAGCTGGCGGGCGAATTCCAGGGCGCGGGAGAGCGGAGTTTTTTCGTTGCGCAGCAGAGCGATGCGAATTTCGGGGCGCAGCGACCATTTGGGGTGGTGGCAGACGGCTTCGACAAAAGCACGCGAGGCGCCGGTGCGCAGGAGCGCGCGGGCGATGGCGGTCTCGGTGAGGCGCGAATTCTCGAGGGCGGTTTGCCAGACGCGGGTCTCTTTGTCGAGCAACAGGGCGGCGGCCACGCTGGCCGAAGCGCGGCGAGCCAGGGAGATGCGCTCTCCAAGGGTGATTGAAGCGACGCGGGTGACGAGCAGGTCGTCGGCGGCGCGCTTCAGGTCGGCGGCGACGGCGGGCTGCAGAGCGAACTGCATTAAGTCGAACGTGTAGAACTCGCGGATCAGGCGCAGCGCGATACGGCGCGGGGCGCGAGGATGCGCGGCTACGGCGATGCGGACTTTGCGCGATTTCATGACTCCGGCGTTGTGGGCGATTTGTTCGACGGCGTCCGGGGGCAGGTCGCGGCGCAGGAGCAGGGCGAGGGCGAGGTCCGGAGTTAGGGCGGGATCGGAGGCGCTGGCGAGGTCGTCGGTTGCCGATACAATTGATGAGCCTGAGGCGGCGGGTTTGATTTCGGGTTGGGATTGCTCGGGATTCATTGGGCCGAATTCAGATTCAACAGCAGAGCAAGATCAACAGCAAAGTCAAAAACAAAATCAACAGCAAGGTCAAAAGCAAGCGGGCAAGAGTGCCCGCCCCACACAATCAGAATCAAGAACAAGATCAATAGCAAGGTCAAAGGCGACGGACAAGAGTGTCCGTCCTACACGTTGCGGGCCAGGCGCAGGGCGCCTTCGACGGGTTCGACAATTTCTGGCTGCACTTGCACGCCGGGGTCGAGCCAGCGAACTTGATTGTAAAAAACCTGGCGGACGACTGCGGCATGACGAAAGACGCCGCCGGCCATGGCCACTGGGATGGGCGCGGCTGACGCGGCGACATTCGTCTCAGACGTTCGGCTGGGCGGGAACAGGCGACAGATCACGACCGACGCCAGGTGAGCGAGTTCGGCGCCGGCGGAGGCGAGAATCTGCGTGGCCGAATCTTCCGTGCTGGCAACGACCGCGGGAAAGAGCGCGGCGAAGTCGGGAGGGTTCGCCGAGGCGGGCGCACGAGCGAATTCTTCGAGCGAGACGACGTTCCAGGCTTTCATCAGGGCCGAGGCTAAAGGCGAGGATTGCAGCGCGGCGTGGGATTTGGAGTCTCCTGCGGATCGAGCTGCTTCGGTTCGAGCAGGATCAGTTCGATGCATTTCTGTTCGATCCATGTCGCGCACCAGGGCGGCGGCGGCGGCTCGACCGATCCAGTGGGCGGAGCCTTCGTCGGAGATGGCGAAGCCCCATCCTCCGGCGCGCGCGGTGTTGCCATGTGCGTCGCGGCCGTAGGCGATGGAGCCGGTCCCGGCGATGACGAGGACGCCGGGACCGTCGCCGAATGCGGCTTCGAGGGCGATCTGCATGTCGCCGACAACGTTTATGGTCGAAGGCACCTTGGTCGAGGGCAGGATTTCGGCGAGGATGCGGCGAACTGTTTCGGCAACCTCGGGGCGCGCGGCTCCAGCGGCGCCGATGCAGGTGTTGGTAACTTGTCCGGGCGTGATTCCTGCGGCGGCGCAGGCCTGGCGCACGGATTGATGCAGCGACTCGCGGGCTTGCGCTTCGCCGACGCGGAGGACGTTGCTGGGTCCGGCGGTCGCGGTGGCGAGGAGTTTTGATTCGTCTCCCACCGCGCAGAGCGTTTTGGTACCGCCGCCGTCAATGCCGAGGAAGTAGGGCACGCGGTTTATTTTTATCACAGAGAGCAGCTGTCAGCTCTCAGTCTTCAGATCTCATTGAAACCCGAGTCTTCCGCTCCAGTCTCCGGGTCCACCGGCAGACGCTTGGTATATGCGTGAATTTTCGCGTGGGTCCATAGAGTCTCACTCGCCTTGTGTCTCTGTACCCGACATAATGGCTTGGTCATTGCTGTTTGATCATCGGTGCTTGATCACCTATGGGACTGAACCGAACTGATTTCCTGATCATCGCGCTTTACCTGGCGGGGATCACTTTGTTTGGGCTGCGGTTTCGCAAGAAGCAACGGTCGCTGCGGGATTATTTTCTGGCGGGGCGGGATATTCCGTGGTGGGCGATTGCGCTTTCGATCGTGGCGGCGGAGACCAGCACTCTGACCATCATTAGTGTGCCCGGCATCGCTTACGACACGAACTTTACTTTTCTGCAACTGGTGATGGGATATGTGGTGGGGCGGGTGGTGATCAGTTTTGTGCTGTTGCCGCATTATTTTCGCGGCGATCTTTACACGGCGTATGAGCTGATTGAGCGGCGATTTGGGCGCGGGTTGCGATCTTTGACGGCGGGACTCTTTCTGCTGACGCGAGCGGCGGCGGAGGGCGTGCGGGTATATGCGGTATCGATTGTGGTGTCGATCGCGCTGGGGACGGGCGAGGTGACGTCGATTGCGCTCATTACTGCATTGACGGTGGTCTATACGTTTGAGGGCGGGCTGGCGGCGGTGATCTGGACCGACGTGGTGCAGACCGCGATTTATGTGGGCGGAACGTTGGTGGGACTGGTGACGATTCTGCATCTGGTGCCGGGGGGATGGCCCGCGATTCATGCAGCGGCGGCCAGCGCCGGGAAATTGCAGGTGTTTGATTTCAGCTGGAACTTCTGGATCCCTTATACGTTCTGGGCGGGCGTGATCGGCGGGGCGTTTCTGACAACGGCGAGCCATGGGACCGATCAGCTGATTGTGCAGCGGCTGCTGGCGGCGCGGGGACAGAAACAATCGGTGATGGCGTTGCTCTCGAGCGGCGTGTGGGTGTTTTTTCAGTTTGCGCTGTTTCTTACCGTGGGCGTCATGCTGTGGGCTTATTACCGGACGCCGTCGGCCAGCTTCGGGCGCGCGGATCGGATTTATCCCACGTTTATTGTGAGCCGCATGCCGCATGGAATTTCGGGGCTGCTGATTGCGGCGATTCTGGCGGCGGCCATGTCGAACTTGAGCGCGGCACTGAATTCACTGTCGTCGAGTTCGATCATGGATTTCTATGTGCGCTTCCGTCCGCTGGCCGAAGAGCGTACCAAGATGCGGCTCTCGCGGGTGGCAACATTGTTCTGGGCGCTGCTGCTGTTTGCGCTGGCGGTATTGTCGCTGAATAAAGTGGGGCGCGTGGTGGAAGTGGGATTGCAGATTGCGTCGATCGCATATGGGGCGCTGCTGGGAGTGTTTCTGCTGGGAGTGCTGACTCGGCGCGCGAGCCAGCGCTGGGCGATGGTAGGAATGATGTTTGGGTTTGGAGTTGAGCTGTACTTGTGGAAGTGGACCGCTGTTCCGTGGACCTGGTGGGTGATGATTGGGACTTGCGTTACGTTTGGGGTGGGATACGGGTTCAGCGTAGCGATTGGGAAAACTACAGAGTAACCGAATCACTGCCCAATAGATGATATATGGTATTGTTTTCAATACGTTGCGGCTTTCCGGCTGGTTCTAGCGGGCGAAATCGGCAGTGGGAAAAAGAAAATGGGAACCTTAGTCTATTCTTTGCGTATTCTTCATCGAGTGGGGTCTCACCATGAACAACGCATTCCGGTCCCTCGCTGTTTGTCTGCTGTTTGCGTCGGCGGCGCTCTGCCAGACCGCGCAAGAAACTACGAAACTGCAGAATCAGGATTTTGAGGCAAAGCTAGCCAGCGGGGCCAACCTTCGTTTGCACCTGCACGATGGAAACTTTCGCGTGGTGGGCGGCGATGCGGAGCGGATTTCCGTTCACGTCGAGGGCAAGAACGCGGAACTGGCGAAGAACATCAAAATCCAGTTGAAGCGTTCGGATGGAGCCGTTGATCTCAAACTTTCGCACGTGGAGAAGAACGAACTGCAGGTTACGATCGAAATTCCCAGATCGACGAACTTGTACGCGCGGATGCGGGGCGGCGACCTGGCGGTGGAGGGGATCGCTGGAGACAAAGATCTGGAGCTGACCGGAGGCGATTTGACCATACAGGTGGGTAGTGCGGACGACTACGCCCACGTCGATCTTTCGGTTCGGTTCGGAGACGTTAGCGGTGCTCAGTTCGGCGATCCCAAAGGCTGGCTGGGAAATTCTGTGCGCAAGGACGGCAGCGGGAAATACCGATTGCACGCCCACGTGATGGCCGGGGATCTGGTGCTCAAGTCCTGAGAGAGCGGCTGAAGCCCGGATTGAGTTTGTCCCAGGTCAAGTAAGGAAGCGAGCCAAACGCACGATTACTGCGTCGCGAAGAACGCGATCCTTTGACTTCGCTCAGGGCAGGATGCAACGCGCGGCTCGCCCAGATTCCCTTCGAGTTCGTTCAGGGCAGGCTCTCACGGCGGAAAGAACGCTTGTTCGGAATGATAATCAAGCTGCAGCTCGTCCCACTCGGGAGTACGGTTGCCTTTTCTCCGACTATAATCCTCACGCCTCATTGCCTAACAAATATCACCGGAAACCTAGCCTGATGAATCAGAAACCGGGAAATCATTGCCCAGTGAACAAGGAGCACACGTGTACCGACGGATTGCAGTTTCGTTTTTGTTGGTGAGTGCCGGCCTGGCGCAGGACAACGTTTCTCGCATGGAGCAGGTGGTCCAATCTTATGTGGACAGCAAGCAGTTTATGGGATCCGCGCTGGTAGCCCGCGACGGGAAGGTGTTGCTGAGCAGGGGCTACGGGTTTGCGAATCTGGAGTGGGAAGTGGTGAATTCTCCGGCGAGCAAATTCCGGCTGGGCTCGATCACCAAGCAGTTCACGGCGGCGAGCATCCTGTTGCTCGAGGAGCGCGGAAAACTGAAGGTGGACGACCCGGTGAAAAAATATATGACCGACGCGCCGGCGGCATGGGACAAGGTGACGATCTTCAATCTGCTGACGCACACTTCGGGCATTCCAAGTTTTACGGGATTTCCTGACTATCCTTCCACCGAGGCGATTGCGACCACACCGGAGAAATTGGTGGCGCGCTTTCGCGACAAGCCCCTCGAATTCCAGCCGGGAGAGAAATGGAATTACAGCAACTCCGGATATGTGCTGCTGGGCTACCTGATCGAGAAGATCAGCCAGCAAAGTTACAGTGAATTCGTGCAGGAAAATATTCTCAATCCTCTGGGGATGAAGGACTCGGGATACGATTCGAACTCGACCATTATCCTGCATCGCGCTTCGGGTTATACGCCCGCCGCCAAAGGCCCGACCCATGCCGGCTATATCGACATGAGCATCCCTTTCTCCGCCGGCGCACTCTACTCGACGACGGAAGATCTGCTGCGGTGGGAGCAGGGGTTGATGGGCGGGAAGCTGCTCTCTGCAGCGTCTCTGCAGAAAATGACAACGCCGTTCAAGAGCGATTACGCATTTGGGCTCGCGGTGCACGCGGTGAACGGGCACAAAGTGATTGAACACGGCGGCGGCATTGAGGGCTTCAACACGGAGATTGCCTACTATCCAGAGGACAAGCTGACGGTGGTGGTGCTGGCGAATCTGAACGGAGGGGTGCCGGAAGCGATCGCAAATGCTTTGGCGCAAGTGGCGCACGGAGAGAAGGTGGTATTGCCTTCCGAGAGAAAAGAAATTACGGTGTCGCCGGCCATCCTGGGGACGTACGTGGGGACATATCAACTGACGCCGGATTTCGCGATCGTTATGACGCTGGAAGGTGGTCAACTGATGACGCAGGCAACGGGACAGTCCAAGCTTCCGTTGTTTGCAGAATCGGAGACGAAGTTTTTTCTGAAAGTTGTCGATGCGGAAGTGGAGTTCTTTAAGAACGAAAAGGGCGAAGTGACGCACTTGGTCCTTCACCAGGGCGGGCAGGATCAGAAGGGCATAAAGAAGTAGACGAGGGGCAAAATCCCCACTTCTCGCAAAAGACGCGAGAAATGGGGCACCCGGCGGGGCGGAAGAGCTCTCGGTAGCCACTGTCTGGGGGGCCTTAGGGATCCTTCGACTGCGCCTGACCGTCGTTTGGACGCTCATGCTTCGCTCGGATGACAGGGTGGCGGCGGCACTTCTTCGACACTTCTGACGTATACTGGCACGCTTCGAACATGCCAGACCTCACACACAACACAGCTAGCCGGCCTGAACTCTCCCGCGATCTGGGGGTAAGCCACGCTTCCGCGATTGTTGTGGGAACGATTATTGGGAGCGGGATTTTCCTGGTTCCGGCGGAGATGATGCAGGCCGTGGGGTCGGCGAAGCTGGTGTACCTGGCCTGGGTGGTGGGCGGGGCGCTTTCGTTTTTTGGGGCGCTCACGTATGCCGAACTGGGCGCGATGAAGCCGCAGGCGGGCGGCGAGTATGTATATGTCCGCGATGGGTACGGGCCTCTCGCTGGATTTCTCTATGCCTGGACCTGGTTCGTAATCGCGAAGCCGGCTTCGGTGGCGACGGTGGTAACGGGGCTGGTGAGAATTCTGGGGACGTTCTCGGTTTTTGCTTTCTTCTCCAGCAACGTTGTTTCTGCGCCAATTGCGGTCACGTGGGGACAGGTCGTCGCGATCGCGGCTGCGATTCTGATTTCTTTTCTGAATTACATCGGAGTGAAAAAGGCGGGTGAGTTTCAGCTGGTGTTCACCATGCTCAAGGTGGTGATCATTCTGGGTATTGTGGTGGTGTGCTTTGGCGGGGCGCGCAACGTGGCGGGGCATGGCTGGCACAATTTTGCCGCGACGTTTTCCGGGGCGAAGGGCGGGATCGCCGGGTTCATGGCGGCGCTGGTAGCGGCGCTGTGGGCTTATGACGGATGGAATGACCTGAACATGGTGGCGGGGGAGATCAAGCGGCCGGAGCACAGCATTCCGATCGCGCTGATTGCGGGAGTGGCGACGGTGGGCGTGCTTTACGCGCTGATGAATGCGGGCGTCCAATATGTGCTGCCGGCTTCGGCGATTGCAGCTTCGCCGCGTCCGGCGTCGGATGCGGTGGCGCTGATTCTGGGAAGCGTGGGGGCGGGGATTGTTTCACTGGGGATGGCCTTGTCGATGCTGGTGACGTTGAATGGAACGATTATGAGCGGGGCGCGGGTGCCGTATGCGGCGGCGCGGGACGGATATTTTTTTTCTAAGCTAGCGGAGGTGCATCCGCGGTTTCATACGCCGTCGGCGGCGATCGTGGTGCAGGCGGGGTTGTCGATTCTATTGCTGTTGCTGGGCGCGAATTTCAAGCAGCTTTTTTCTCTGGCCATTTTTGCGGAGTGGCTTTTTTACATGATTACGGGGAGCACGCTGTTTGTATTCCGGGTGCGCGAGCCGGGGATGGAACGGCCGTACCGGACGTGGGGATATCCTTTTGTGCCGGCAATTTTCGTGGTCGTGGCGGCGGCGTTTTTGTGTTACACGTTCGCCGACAACTGGCCGAATTCGGGATATGGAGTGCTGGTGATTCTGGCGGGGATTCCGCTGTTTGCTTATTTTGCGTGGCGTAGGAAGCGAACGGCTGCAAATTCTTGAGTGGAAGCATTTCAGAAGTCAGATTTCAGATTGAAAATCTTAGATCTGAAGTCTGCAATCTACAATGAGCAATTCTGCTGAGCGCCAAAACCCTACGCTGGCGCGCAGCGGCGGTTGAGACTGAGATCCCTCCGCCGCGATGAAAACGCGTCCTTCGGGATGACCTCGTCTCTTTGTTCTCCTACAGCGATCAAAATGCCCACTCAGCGCAAAGAGCGCGCTTAGAATGGGCCACCCATCCTGGCGCGCGGCCGCCCGCAGACGTCCATCACAACCTCTGCGGGTTCCCGCTGACGGCGATGCTCACGCTGACAGGTTACTTGCGGGTTTCGTAGGGTTTCTGCCGTGAGCACCGAATTTCTCAGGCGCAAGGGTCGTCTTTCGTCCGTTTCGGCACCTGTTTCCTGAACGGAACTTCCTTGGTTACCTAAGGTCAAGAGCCGTGGACACGTTTACCCCCTGTCCGGATTCCCTTATTTTGAAGACTCCAGTCCCGGTAATCTCCCCTTCCGGGTACCTTCGGAGAAAAATAGAAATGGCAACGGCGCAACGAAATTTTCAACTCGGCATTCTGCCCGAACGCAAGATCGACCGGCGGGCGCTCGTCACCAGCTACAGCATCGTGGTGATCGTGCTACTGCTCTTGATCAACCTCAATCTGATCCTGCCGGAGAAAATGTCACTGCGGCAGTATCACGTGGTGGAACTGATCCCGACGCCGTCGTTGAGTCCAGAGCCGGAGCCGATCAAGGTAAAACCACAAATTCAGAAGGTGAAGCTGCTTCCGGCGGTGAAGGCGCCAGTGTTCGAGACGCCGAAGCTAGTGGTTCCGCACGAAGTGCGTCATGAAATGGAAAAGCCGGTGGAAGCGCCGAAAGTGGTGGTGAACCAGTTTGCCGCGCCGCAGATCAAGATGGCGGTTGGCGGGGCGCGTCCGCAGCTGGTGCATACGGGCGATTTTGGCGGGAGTTCGAAAACGCCGACGGTGAACGCGCCGGTAGAAAAAGTGCAGACCGGTGGGTTTGGCGATCCCAATGGATTAAAGGGTACTGGCAAAACGGGCGCGAAGCTCTACGCCCAGGCTGCCGGCGGTTTTGACATGCCGGTGGGTCCGGGACAGGGGAACGGTTCCGGCGGTGCAAAAGGAATTAAGGGAACGGTGGCCAGCGCGGATTTTGGGAGCGGCATTGCGACTGCGGGCAAGGGCGACGGGCGCAGCAATGGCGCGGGAGTGGCGACTGGAGGGTTCGGTGCAGAGCAGGTGGTGCACGGCGGACCGAAAGTTCAACTGCTGGATGCAGGGGCGACCACCACGCCGGTGGAAATCACGTTCAAGCCGAATCCAGCTTATACGGACGATGCGCGCAATCTGAAGCTGCAGGGCGAAGTTTTGCTGGAAGTGATGTTCGGGGCGACCGGATCGCTGCATGTGAACCGCGTGGTACGCGGGCTGGGACACGGGCTGGACGAGACCGCCATCGCCGCCGCCAACAAGATGCGCTTCAAGCCGGCGATGCGGGCCGGGCAGCCGGTGGATTCGACGGCGGTGGTGCATGTGGTGTTTCAGTTGGCTTACTAATCCTGGGTTATTCGCTGGGAATGAGGGCGTGGGCAAGTTTTCACGGAATTGGCCGAAGTTAAGGAATAAACGAAATTGGACGAATTGCTACCTGGGTAACAGGAGCTTGGAGAAGAGAGTTATGCGCACTTCGAAATGGATGATCACCGCGGCCCTGCTGGTAAGCATGAGTGCCGCCGCACAGCAAGCAGCGGACCAGAAGTCCGCGCAGCAGCCCGCACAGTCACCCGCGCCCGTGGTAACGCCGACGGGCGACAACACGGCGGCGCAAGCAGCGCCGGCGGACGCCTCGCAGCAGCCCGCTGCACCGGCAGCGGCGCCGGCAGACGGCTCGCAGCCCGCGGCCACACAGCCTTCACAGGCAACTGCGACGTCGCTGGCCGAGCCCACGCCACCGCCCGCCCAACCGGCGCCGGTGACCATGGACCAGGTGGTGAATCTGTTCATCCTGCGCGAGCACGGCTTGATCAAGATGCTTTCGAACCGCACCCCGGTGGTCGAGACCTATCTGCAGAACCTGACGTCTGACCCGCAGTTGGGGCCGGTTCCGAGCGACGATCATTACTTCCTCGGCCGTCTCGACATGGGAGAAACGGTCGACCGCAAGGACTACCTGAAGGACGACGAAAAAGAAGGCATGCAGGCTCGACTGCTGGGCGGCTTCCACAAGCTCTACAAGGTGGAGTACCAGCCGGTGGGCTTTTCGTGGATGGTGTACGTTGACCGCACGGATTTCGACCGCGAGCACTACGATTTCACCTACATCCGCCGCGAATTTCTGGGCGACGTACGCTGCCTGGTGTTCGACGTGAAACCGAAACCGAAGGCCGGCCGAGGCCGCTTCCTGGGCCGCATATGGGTGGAAGACCAGGACTTCAACGTCGTGCGCGTGAATGGAACTTACTCGCAGGGCGTGAAGAACACTTACTTCTTTCACATGGACAGCTGGCGGTTGAACCTGGTCCCGGGCTACTGGGTGCCCTCCTACATTTACAGCGAAGAAGGCGACTTCAGCGCGGGCGCACACAACCGGATCGCATTCAAGGCGCAGACCCGCATCTGGGGCTACGATTTGAAGAAGGGCGGCAAGGACGACGAGCTCACGCAGATCCGTGTGGACAGCGTGAAGGACGAAACCGCATCGACGCAGGATGCGTCTCCCCTGCAGGCCGAGCGGGTCTGGCAGCAGCAGGCGGAAGATAACGTTGTGGAGCGCCTGACCAGCGCAGGCTTGCTGGCGCCCGAAGGCGACGTCGACAAGATTCTGCAGACGGTGGTCAACAACCTGGAAGTTACCAACAACATCGACCTGCCCCGGCCGGTACGCACGCGCGTGCTCTTGACGGCGCCTCTGGAAACTTTCAGCGTGGGCAACACCATCGTGATCAGCCGCGGCCTGGTGGATGTGCTGCCGGATGAAGCCAGCCTGGCGGCGGTTCTGTCCCACGAGTTGGCGCACATTGTTCTCGGCCACAACCTGGGCAGCCAGTACGCGTTCAACGATCGCATGCTGTTCTCTGACGATTCCACGTATCAGAACCTGGGCTTCCGGCACATTCCGGAAGAAGAAGCGGCGGCAGATAAGAAAGCTCTGGAGCTGCTGAAGAATTCGCCTTACGCGCAGAAGCTGGACAACGTTGGTCTGTTCCTGAAGATCCTGCAACAGCGCGCGGGTTCGCTGAATGCTCTGTTGACCACGCACCTGGGTAATCCTCTGTCATCGGGTGGCACGGTCAGCCGGCTGTCTGGACTGGCGACGCAGGGTCCGGCGCTGGATGTGAACAAGCTGGATCAGATCGCGGCACTGCCGTTGGGCGGCCGCATCAAGATCAATCCCTGGGACGACAAGGCGGAAATGGTGAAGACGGCTCCGGTGGCGATCACTTCGGCGCGCGACAAGATGCCGTTTGAAGTGACGCCGTTCTACCCGCGGCTGGCGCGGTTCGGGACGGGGGCTGCGCAGCAGGGTGCGGCTCCGACGAGCGCCGCTGCCGCCAACACGACTCCGAGCCCGAACCCGAGCAACTAATTCGGGCAGATCGCTCGGGAGACTGGCTCAGGCAACTCACTCAGCGAGAGCGAATTCCCACTGGGCAATTCGCTCTCTCCCTCACAAGTTGAAGCAAGACGCAGGCTGGGATCCGGAATATCCTTCCGGGATACCCGGCCTTCGTTTTTTGCAAGAGACAGCCTGCGCAAGAAATGTAGATTTTTGTCGCCACGGCGTCCGTGGAAAGAGTGATTGTTACTGTATCTGCAGACCTAGCAGTTCCGGCCACAGGCGAATCAGGGCGAACCGGAGAGCCATCCCGGCAAACAGCGCGACAAGGACGCTGGCGAGTGACCCGATCAGAAAATATTCCGCGAAGTCTCTGTCCTTGTCGAACTCGTCGGACCGCACGACTCCCTTGGCAGCAACCAGAAAAGCAAGTGCCGCGTAGCTTCCGGCCGCGACCACAATCGTGAGGAGGATGCGTTCCAAGTCTCCGATGAGGCGGCCACGGTTATATTCTTTGGTGTCGACGGTGGTCTGCGGGGATTCGTCAACCGAGGCAGCAATCGTAATCGAAGTAACGGAACCGGAGGCTTCGAGTGGTGGAGTCAGCGGCGAAGAGATCGGCAACCGTTCCGGAAAGTCGTCGAACTGCTTCCCTGAAGGCAGGGTACCAGACTTTCCGAGGATTCCACGCACAATATATGTGCCTCCGCGAACGACCACGAACAGGGTACTCGCCAGAATGCAAACCGCAGCCAGTTGAGCCGGAGATATGGAACCGGGAACCCATCGCGGGGTCAGGTGGAAGCAGCGGATCACTGCCAGACCGCACACCAAAGATGCCGCCGTCCATAAACTTTCAAACTCCGCAAGCAGTCGCGTAGGCAGCCGATAGCGGAGGAGCGGCTGAAAGAGAATCGCGAGAAGCAGCAAACCGGATAAAACAATCGAGGACGACAGGGCATACGTGATCGCAGCGGCTGGAATCGCACGAGACGAGATGAGTAGCAACCTTCGCGTCCACCGGATGTGTGCCGTTTCTCCCCTTAAAGGGTCCGCCACCACTCCGTAGGCGGCAAAGCTCCACAATAGCAGCGACTGAGACCAGAGCAAGAATTCGGGGCTAATGACTTTGGGAGGCGGCATGTTTCGAGCCGAGCAAAGAATCGGCCTGCTTCTGAAGAATCATACGCCAAGCGTTGTCCCCGGCGATGTAGGGATAGCAACCGGAGGCGAGAACCTGTCTGGAAACCACCTGCTTCTTGATACCCAACTCCTCGGCAACATCTATTTGCGACATCCCTTTTCGGAGGAGGCCTGCGATATTGCGCTGGGACTGAGTCCATCGAGAGCGCTGAAACCATAACAGACTGGCTACCCCGCTCAGGATGTCGTCAAGTTCACCGAAACCGCGGAATACCCCTCCCAGCGCCCTGGCTTTCTTGGCATGCTCGATTGCAGCCCGGGCAGTGTGCAATGCGGGTCCATCGATGTTGATCGCGTATTTTTGAAGCGGGGTGTCGAGCGTACCGAGACCGATGCCCACGCGGAACTCGCGTTGTGGTAAGTCTTGCTCCAGGCGCCAAATCAGATCCGGAACCGCGCCTGTAGAGCTCAAAAGACCCTGAAACTCATCTCCCAGGGTAATAACAAACTTGGACACGATTGTCTTCCGGTAATCCCGGTTGAGACTGTCGATCAGTCCAGCGAATTGCTTCTGGAGGACGCGGCGTTGGGAGCGTGGCACGCTGCGCGAGCTCACCATATCCGCAATAACACCGATGTAGCGCTGCGACGCGCGAACCAATCTGCCTCCCATGTTGGCCTCGTACAAGCCCGCAATCATTGTCACCCAAATATGGGTGATTTTCAAGAAGTCACCCATAATTGGGTGACACAGCAAATATCACCCGAATATGGGTGACAACGATCAAAAGTGAAATCCCTTGTCCTACTCTTTCTTTGCTGGACCTTTCCCCGGCAGGCCTGCGGGATTTTCGTGGGTGCGCTCGCGGAAAGTTCCGCGCATGCCGGCGGCCAGTTTCACGCTGGATTCGCCGAACTTGTCGCGCAGGCGATCGGCGGCGGCGAGCGCGTCTTTCCAGCGTTGCTGGCGGTTGCCTTCGAGCAGATTGATTTGCTCGGGTTGGGATTCGAAGGATGACGTCTGCACTCCCAGCAGGCGGACCGGCGCGCCTTTCTTCCAATTTTTGCGAAACAGGACGCGGATCTGCTCGAAGATTTCCGTGTCGAGCTGCGTGGGCGCAGGCAGCGTGTGGGCGCGGGTAATGGTGGTGAAATCTTTATAGCGGAGTTTGAGCTGGACGGTGCGAGTGTGAAGGTTCGATTCGCGCAGGCGGCGGCCGACCATTTCCGAGAGACGCATCAGCGTAGCTTCGAGTTGACTGGCGTCGGCGGTGTCCTCGTTGTAGGTGTGTTCGTGACTGATGGACTTCGCTCCAGTGTCTTCGCCGACTTCAGTATCGAACCATCCTCCGGCATCTTCGCCGCGCGCTTTGCCGGCCAGCGCCATACCCCACTTGCCGAAGCGGTCTTCGAGTTCCCGTTTCTCGAGCTTCGCCAGGTCGGCGACGATCTTGATACCGAGCGCGTGCAGATGGCTTTCCATGACCTTGCCGACGCCGGGAATTTCACGCACGTCGAGCGGCGCGAGGAATTTTGCCTCTTCGCCGGGAACGATCCAGAGCACGCCGTTGGGCTTGGCTTGTCCTGAGGAAACTTTGGCGATGAGGCGCGAGCTCCCGATGCCGACAGAGCAGTTCAGCAGCGTTTCGGCTTTCATACGGGCGTGCAGAGCGTGGGCGGCTTTCAACGGAGGACCGTGCAGACGCGCCGTGCCGGTCATATCGAGATAGGCTTCGTCGATCGATGCCATTTCCACTTGCGGGGAGAACGCGCACAGGACTTTGTGAACCTTCTCCGAGCACTCGCGGTAGCGCTCGGGATGTCCGTTGACGAAGATGGCCTGCGGGCATAGTTTGGCCGCGGTACGCAGAGGCATGGCCGAATGCACGCCGAACTCGCGTGCGGCGTAGGAGGCGGCAGAGACTACGCCGCGTTCGTCGCGCTGTCCGCCGACCACCACGGGCTTGCCTTTCAGCGCGGGGTCGTAAAGCTCTTCCACGGAGACGAAGAAGGCGTCCATATCGACGTGGAAGATGGTGCGGGGGAATGCGGGCTGGTGCGCGGCGGCCATGCTGAGGGGATTTTAGCAGCCGGGATGTGATACAGAGGCTGGTTGCCGTTCTCCTACTGCGCGGTGCCGCGAAACTCCTCGTCCATCCAAAGCTTGAACGCCTCGAGGTTCTGCGGGCGGCCAAGGAAACCGCGCACCAGGTCCGTGCCGGGCTTGGAGCCTCCCGGTTCCAGTACCGTTTTGCGATAACGCATGGCTGCTTCTCCCCCCAGCAGATTGTTCTTGTCAAACTGGCTGAAGAAATCGATCGCGATAACTTTGTCGAGCACATATGTGTAGTAATTCGAGGTGTATCCCATCAGGTGGGTGAAACCGGCATAGAAGCGATTGCCGTCCACAAACGGATAGGGATAAAAGCGCGTGTAATCGCTGCGCAGAATGGCATCCAGATCGATCGCGTCGGGGGCGCGATCGTGCAGATCGAGCGAATAGGTCGAGTAAAAAAGCTGCCCCTGCACCCATCCCGCCCGGCCAAAGGCGCTGGCCCGGTTCATGCGATCGATCAAGTCGAGGGGCAGCACCTCATTCGTCTGGTAGTGTTTCGCAAACGAGCGCAGGAGTCCGGGATCGCGGAAGAATTCTTCCAGCATCTGTGATGGCGCCTCGACAAAGTCTGTCTCGGTCGAAAACCCGGTGATCCCGCTCCATTCCTGCTGTCCGCCGAGAATGTTGTGCATCAGGTGTCCGAATTCGTGGAAGAAGGTGACGACATCGTCGTACTGCATCAGGCCCGGATCGCCAGGTTTGCCTCCGGCAAAGTTGCAGATGAGCACTCCTTCCGGCAGTTGCCGGCCCTTGATGCCGGGCACAACCGGGGCTGAGCTGAACCACTTGTCTTTGCCGTCGCGCGGATGCATATCGAGGTAAATCCGCCCGACCAGTTGGCCGGCGTCGAAAACATTCCATGCGGACACGGAAGCATCCCAGACGGGGGCGTCCGGAACAGGTTTGAATGCCACGTGAAAGAGCTTGGCCGCTGTGTCGAGCACGCCCTGCTGCACTCGGTCATAGGTGAAATACGGCCGCACGGATTGCGAATCGAAGTTAAAGGTTGTCCGCGCGTATTGGTCCTCCCAATAAAAACGGCCGTAGGCGGGAATGGCGGTGATGTTCGGTTCCTTCTGGCGGGCGAACGCAAGCAGCATGTCGTACTCACGCCGCGATGCGGGGCGCGAGGCTACATCCACTTCGTTCAGGAATGCCTTCATGTTGGCTGCCGTGCCGATCATCTGGTCAGCGGTCGCGAGATCGGCAAAGCTCGCGTACCCGAGAATCCTGGCCAATTCATACCGGGTCTTAAGGACGTCGAGCAGGATCTCCTTGTTTGCCGGGTAGGCTCGCGTGTTGTACGCCAAGTACATCCGCTTGCGCAGATCGTCGCTGGCGGCGTAAGTGATGACCGGGGTGTAGTCAGTCTCGTCCGTGGTCAGAGTGATCGATCCGTCGGCCGCTGGTAGATGAGCAGAAATGAAGTCGGAAGGCAGACCTGCCAATTCGGCTTTATCCTTGACGACAATGCGATTGGGATTTTCCTGGACGTTCCGGCCGAAGTTGAGCGCCGCTTCCGTGATGTGATCCTGGAACTTCTTGATCTGGGCGCGGGTGGCAGCATCTTTGTCCACGCCCGCTAGACGGTACTCCAGGAGCGTTCGTTCCATGTAGTGCCGGGTGGCGGAATCGGCTGCGGACAAGTCAACCGAGGCGAGTGCACGGTACACATCCTGATTCAAATAGAGAACTGTATTGGCCTGCTGGATCTTCTGCGCGAGGGCCTGGCTGGCGTCCCGCACCTCTTTTTGTGGAGCCACCGCATACATGAGGTATGCCTCCGAGCCTGCAACCCCCAGTTCGTTCTGGGCGTTGTCGAAGGGGCGCAGCGTATTCTCAATCGTGCGTGGGCTTTTCGTCGCCAGCAATTCGTCCACATACTTCTGTTCCCGGGCTAGATGCTCGCCGACCCATTTCTCCGCCGCCGGGCGATCAAGTTTACCCACCCAAATGTGAAGCGGATCGATCTGGGCAAAGCTGCGCGATCGCATGGAAATCAGGAATAAGCCAGTGCACAGAACAACCAGAACTGTACGGCGAAGCGGATCAGAACGAGGAGAAAGCGACATCGGAATCTCCAGGAAGAACTTATGGCTCGCGAAGGGTGTTCGGCCAATGACGACGGATTATAGCCTTTCTCGGCAACTGTTGAAACACGCGCTTACACTCGACTCGGCTTCATTCCTTCGACCTCGCTCTGGGCAGGCTCTTACAAAGAACGCAATGACGGGGTCCCCGGCGATGTGGCGTGCTCGAACTCGGAACCGCTGTTAGAATCCGCTTCATGTCCGGACGCGCTCTCAGGACTATCTCTCGCATAGCTTTTTTCCTCTGCGGAGGGACTTCGCTTTTCACCGGTGTCCCTCACGTGATGCTGCAGGGCATCGACATGCCGGTTCATCGGGCATGGTTCCTGTTTCCGGTCGCGCTGGGAGTGGTGGGCGTTTTCAGCGTGGCGGGTGCGGTGCTGCCTCGCTCGTGGATCGCGAAAGCATGCAAGCGAGAGCGGGACGATAGGCAGTTGTTTTTGACGCCCCTCAAATGGCTGGGTAGTTTCGCGGCAATTGCATATCTCCTGGCGCTTCTCGCCTATCTCGCACCGCACAGCTGGGATCTCAATCCCACGCTCATGCTTTCGCTGTGTCCAATGTATTTCGTAAAGTTGGCGGTCGATCCCTCGCTGGTGTCTGTCTTTTTCATGCTTGCTCCCATGAACGCGGCGGCGTACGGCGCGCTGGGCGTCACCTTGGGATACGCATGGTTGGCCTTCCGGAAACGAAGAGCAGCTCAGACTTCCTGAGCACGCGGTGCAACCATATCCGCCGCATGATGAACATACGAGCTGGATTTGGGTAGCCGGGTACCGATTTTTGCGAGGCGTGGGCACCCCAGATGCCCCCGGCCGGGTTTCGCCCGGGCCGGACAGCCGAGGCGGCTGTCTCCACCCGAGCAGAGGCGCCACCTCGAAAGCCGGTACCCTTGCCGGCCGCGGGCGTTGCCCAAGCGGGTGCTTATCTAAATTTTTTTGAAAGTCACCGAGTCCACTCCGCCGACGGCGGGTTAGCACAAACGGAAACATCAGGCGGATCGCGCTCCGCGTGGCGCGATCCACTCCATCCACTTTCCTATTCCATCCGAAGGAGATTCGTTATGAAGTCCAGCCACAAGGCTTTGTTACTTGTCGCCGCCGCGCTCGCGGCAACGGCCGCCCACGCTCAATACGGCAGCACTCCCATTAAGCATGTGATCGTGATTTTTCAGGAAAACCGCACGCCCGACAACCTGTTTCAGGGATTGTGCACGGCCAACGGCGGCGTGCCGGGATGTAACGCTTTAGGCACCACAGGAACGTATGACATCGCAACGACCTACGTGAACAGCGACGGCCAGACTGCGCCCTTACTGCCCGTGGGGCTGGCCACAAACTTCGATCTGGACCATAGCCACGGCGGGCCAAAACTTAACGGAACCGTCAGCGGGTGGAATTTCGAGTACACGAACCAGGGAATCAGCGGCAAACCTGCGGCGAATGTTCCGACAGATTGTGGGGCGAACACTTTTGGCTGCGTGGTTCAGGCCAATAACTATTCGCAGTTCATGTACGTGTATAACTCGCCCGTGACCGATGCGAACGGCAGCAAAGGCGGACTCCTCGACCCCTACCTCACGCTGGCAACAACGTATGGATGGGGCAACCGCATGTTTCAGACCAACCAGGGGCCAAGTTATCCCGCGCATCAGTTCATTTTTGGCGCCACTTCCGCGCCTACTGCGGGAGATGACGCGCTGGGTATCTTTGTCTCGGAGAACGCTCCGAACACAGACTACGGCTGTGGTTCGGGAAACTCTGTGCAGCTGATCAGGCCGAACGGAAACGGCGCGCCGCCTTTTGGTACGGAAACACCGGGCGACGAAACCGTGCAATGCTTCACCCGCAATGCCATGGATTATTTGTTGAGCCAGCCCAGTCCTAAGCTCACATGGACTTACTACGCAGAAGGGCAGACGAGTCTGTGGGTAGCGCCGAACTCGCTCTCGAACATCTGCATACCGATGTCGGGCATCTGCACGGGGCCCGACTGGGTGAAGGGCGCATCGAATGGTTACGTTGACACGACACCGCCCGATGTCTTGAACGACATCGCCAACTGCGCTCTCTCGCAAGTAAGTTGGATCACGCCCGCCGGACAATATTCGGACCATCCGATCAACAGCGGCCAGGGACCGTCATGGATCGCGGCCATCGTGAATGCCATCGGGAACAATTCGAATTGCGACGACGGCACCGGCTACTGGAAAGACACCGCCATCTTCATTACCTGGGACGATTGGGGAGGCTGGTACGACCACGTGAAGCCCGTGTTCCAGACCGGCGCGAACCAGAACGACTATCAACTAGGCTTTCGCGTACCGTTGGTGGTGGTTTCCGCCTATTCGACCAAGGTGGGATATATCAGCAACCGGGAATACGATTTTGGCAGCGTCCTGAAGGCGATCGAGGGGATTTTCGGCCTTGGCAATCTCGGATTTGCCGATGCGCGAGCGACCAACGATATGCACGACTTTTTCGACTTCCATCACGCGCCGTCGACGTACAAAACGATTCCAGCTCCGCTCCAGGGAAGCTTCTTTACCAAGACTGCCACGACTGAGGTAGATGCGCCGGATACCGACTAGGGAGGATGCTTGTGGCCGCATTCGTCTGATTGCAGGGAGGCGGAGGTTCCACGGGCCTGCGCTCATATCGACTCGGCCGGGCTTCGCCCAGGCCGGACAGCCGAGGCCGCTGTCTCTACCTGGGCTGTGGCTACGCCAGGACTTTTTCTGGCGCCGTCGGGATGCCGCGCAACTGTCGAACCTTCTCGTAGATTTTGCCGTATTCGCGGGCGGAGGCGTTCCAGGAAAAATCTTTGTTCATGCCGTTGCGCATCAGGACTTGCCACGAGGTCTGGTCGCTGTAGCCTTGCAGGGCCTGCTTGATGGTGAGCAGCAGCGATTCGCCGATGTATTCGGTGAATTTGAAGCCGGTGCCTTTGCCGGTGCGGGCGTCCCAGGGCTCGATCGTGTCATCGAGGCCACCCGTGGCGCGGACGATGGGGACGGTGCCGTATTTCAGGCTGTAAATCTGGTTCAGGCCGCAGGGTTCGTAGCGCGAGGGCATGAGGAACATGTCGGCGCCGGCTTCAATCTTGTGGGCGGTGGCATTGTCGTAGGCGACTTTGACCGCGATCTTGTTGGGAAACTGCTTGTGCAGGCGCAGAAACATTTCTTCGTAGGGCTTGTCTCCGGCGCCGAGGGCGACCATGATCATTTGTTCCCGGGCCAGTCGATCGGCGATCTGGGAGATCAGGTCGAAACCTTTTTGGGCGGCGAAGCGGGAGACGATGCCGATGACAGGCAGCTTCGCGTCGGCAGCGGGCATGCCGAAGCCAGCGAGTAAATCCAGCTTGCATTTGGCTTTGCCTGCGAGATCCTGCGGAGAAAATTTGGCCGCGGCGAATTTGTCGGTCTGCGGGCTCCATTCTTCGTAGTCGACGCCGTTGAGAATGCCGCTCACGGTGGAGGCGCGGTCGTGCAGTACACCTTCGAGGCCGAAACCATATTCCGCGGTTTGAATTTCCTGGCTGTATTTGCGGCTGACGGTGGTGACGTAGTCGGAGTAGGTGAGCGCGCCTTTGAGGAAGTTGACCTGGCCGAAGAATTCCATCTTCGACATGGTGAACAGGTCCCAGGGCAGCATCAGCAGCGGCAGTGTTTCGGGCGGAAACAAGCCCTGGTAGCCCATATTGTGGATGGTGAACACGGTGGCGGTTTCGCGCAACGCGGGATCTTCTGCATACACGGTGCGGAGCAGAATGGGCACCAGCGCGGACTGCCAATCGTGACAATGAAAGACGTGAGGCACGCCGAGAATTTTGGAGGCTTCGATCACCGCGCGGGAAAATAACGCATAGCGCTCGGCGTTGTCGGGATAATCGCCGGCGGGAGTTCCGTAGAGGGCGTCGCGATCGAAATACGGCGGGTACTCGACGAAGTAGAAGCGCACGCCGCCCTGGGTGCCTCCGGTGACGACGGAGGCGAAACGGTATTTGTCGTCGAAGGGGATGGTGATGCTGCGAACCACGGTGACCGGGTCGGTGAGTTTGGTCTGGCGATAGCGGGGCAAATAGACGCTGACTTGATGGCCCAGAGCGGCCAGCGCGCGAGGCAACGCTCCGACTACGTCAGCCAGCCCGCCCGTCTTCGAAAATGGAACGCCTTCGGATGCGACGAATGCGATGTGCATGAGAGCAACAACCTCCAGGCTCCACTTTTTGCGGGCACAGGCTATTATGAATGTGTTCCCGGGGTCTTGCAGGCTGGCGATAACGGTGATCGATGATCGAGTAACGATTGTCGATTCACAACGTGGCCAGCCGACCAGCCAGTCTAATGCTCCGGTAAAAGAGGGTCAACGTGCCGAAGGTCGCAGCCGCCCGCCGTCCGCAAGCGAAGCCGAAATTGGGGCAGCATTTTCTCGCGAGTGAAGAATATGCGGCGAAAATTGTCGACGCGCTGGGTGACATTTCGCAGAGCACCGTGCTCGAGATCGGGCCGGGACGGGGAATCCTCACTTCCCTGCTGGCCAAGCGCACGCGGCGGCTGATTGCGGTGGAATTGGATCGCGTGCTGGCGGCGCAGTTGCGGCTGAAGTTCAGCATGGCGCGCAACGTGGAGATTATTGAAGCAGACATTTTGTCGATCGAGTTCGATTCCCTGTTCGGACCGAAGCCGGGCCTGGGACGTCCGGGGATCGACTGGAAGCCGGAACCGGTGCGGGTGGTGGGAAATTTGCCTTACTACATCACTTCGGACATTTTGCTGCGGCTGTTTGAATTTTCGAAATATTTTGAAAGCATCGTGATTATGGTGCAGCGCGAAGTGGCCGAGCGCATTGCGGCGAAGCCGGGCGGGAGTGACTACGGAATGCTTTCGGCGACCGCGCAGCTCTATGGACGAGTGGAGAATCTTTTTACGTTACCGCCGGCGGCCTTTGTTCCGCCTCCGAGCGTTCATTCGAGTGTGCTGCGCCTGACGCTCGATCCGCAGCAGGAGCGGCTGGGCGTGACCGGCGAGGGCTTCATTGATTTTCTGCGGCTGTCGTTCGGGCAGAAACGCAAGACGCTGTGGAACAACTTGAAATCGAGTTATCCCGAGGCTGCGCTGAAGCGGGCGCTGGCCGAGGCGAAGGTCAAGCCGGGGTCGCGGGCCGAGACTTTGAAGCTGGAAGAGAGCGCCGCTGTTTACCGAGCATTACGGGCTGCGACGGGACGCTCTTCGGGAAGTTCTGATTAGGAACCTGCGAAAGAGCTTCCACCACACCGGACACAAGGATCGCAGGGTACAACCTGGCACCGCTTCCCAGGGCAGGAGCGTGCATTGACTTCCCTCGTTCGCCATCCCGCGGTTGCCGGGCGCTTCTATCCTCGCGATGCAGAGAGCCTTCGCGAGGAAGTGAATTCCTATCTTTCTCAAAACAACTCACCGCTGAATGCCATCGGCTGCATCGCGCCCCATGCGGGATATATGTATTCCGGACACGTGGCGGGCGCGGTGTTTGCGCGGATGGAGATTCCGCAACGTTGCATTGTGATGTGCCCGAATCACACGGGTGTGGGACGAGCACTGGCGATCATGAGTGAGGGCGAATGGGAAACGCCGCTGGGCAGGGTTCCGATTGAGGGCGAGCTGGCGGCGAGTTTGAAGGATCGCTTTCCTGCGTTGCAGGAAGATGCCTCGGCGCACCGTGGGGAACACGCTGCAGAAGTCGAGTTGCCATTCCTGCTGCTGCGTCAGCCGAAGCTTACTTTTGTGCCGATTGCCCTGGGGACCACCCAACTCGACGTCCTGGAACAGTTAGGGCTCGCGATTGCCGATGTTATTGCCGCGAATAAGAACCCCATACTCATCGTGGCCTCGAGCGACATGAATCATTATGAATCCGATGCCGTGACGCGCGCGAAGGATCACTGGGCCATTGAGCGGATCCTCAGCCTCGATGCCCGCGGACTGCATGAAGTGGTCGGTCAGCAGAACATCAGCATGTGCGGTATGGGGCCGGGGGTGGCAATGCTGACGGCGGCGAAGAAGCTGGGGGCCAAGTCCGCGGAGTTGGTGAAGTATGCGACTTCGGGGGATGTTTCCGGCGAGCGCGATATGGTGGTGGGATATGCGGGAGTGGTCGTGCGGTGATCGCCGCAGTGGGATACCTTCCACTGCGATCTGTGAGCCAGCTAGAAAGCTTGCCGAAAACTGAGGCTGGGTGCCTCGGGGGCTGAAGCCCACACTAAAAAAGGCGGCTTATCGCAGCGCTGGAAGCGCAGCGCCACCCAAAAGCGCCCGTCGCTGCGTTCCGTTCAGGCCCCTAACCTCCTTTGAATCAGTCCCTCTAACGTCCATCGGTTCAATCACATCGGTAACTTTCGAGCCGAGTTAGCCTCCACTAACCTGTGGAGACGACGAGCTTGGGAGAATCCTTATGGATGGCCGTTATTGGGCGTGGCTTGGGGTGCGTCTGCTTGTGGGCGTGATTCTGGTGGGCTGGGCGTTCAGCTATCTGAGCCCCGGCGGCGGGAGCGCGGAAAAGGAATTTCAGCGCAGCCTGGAGGCGTTGCAGAAGGTGCAGAGCGTGCGGATCGCGCTCACCACCGATGAGGCCCCCACGCAGCACTCTGAGATGCTATGGGAAGTCTCCTGCCCGCAAGATGCTTATCACTACAAATGGCACATGGTTGACAGTAACGCCGTCAACGGCGGCGAAATCAATCGCGACGAGATGCACGTGGGCAACGTCGAGTATGACCATCAGAGCGACGATTCCTGGTTGCAGGCAAAATATGCTGAGGGGCTCAATCCTAAAAACCTATGTTCGCGTCTGAACCAAGGCAGCGACAACGGCATGATGCCGGCGATCGCAACTATGATCAAGCGCGGCATCCTGCAAAAAGGCGACAAGAAAACCGTGAGTGGAGTGCGCTGCCGGGAGTGGCACGTCACCATCAAGGCCGGCAGGGGCCTAGAGCACGATACGGTTTGCCTGGGGCTGGATGATCATCTGCCTTACGAAATGACCGTGGACTGGCGGCGCCTGCGAGCGGTTTATTCCGACTACAATTCCCTTCCCCTTACGCTGCCGGAAGCTGCGCTTCAGGCGGCCAGCGCCAACACTAGCTCGAATTGAGGCCTGCGGGCCGGTGGTGGGAGAAAAGCTTTTAACCGCTAAGTTCGCAAAGAGGGCTCAGTCGATGCGTGTGATGATGCGTGTTGAGTGCACAACCAAAACATCGACGTGGGTCACGCTTCTTGGGTCGTGCCTGCTGGCAGCAAGTCTGCCCGTGCACGCTCAGGATGTTTCTCCATCCCTCGGCGACGTGGCTCGGCAATCGCGGTCGCAACGGCAGCAAGCGGACTCTAATCCCAGCAAGGCGCAGGAACTTGCCGACCAACTCCAGCAAGAGCAGGAAGAATCCGAAAACGCTCCGGTCGGGTACAAGACTTACAATGCCGGCGACTACCGGCTCTGGGTGCCGTTTCCCTACGAGGTGGAAGGGCGCGACCAGATTGGCACGGTGCTGGCGGGGTCGCGAGTAGGCGTTACCAATACCGAAGTGATGGCCGGCAACCCGTTGGCTTTTCCCTCCAACCTCGACGAAGGCACAGAGCGCAATCTGGTCTCCCAGGTAGCCCGGCTTTATTCTCAATATCCGAGCTGTGCGCCAATCAAGCTGGGAGAACGCCGCGCCTACCGGTGCGGGCTCGACAAAGCGAACCTGATGGGGAACGAGGTTTGGGGGACGATGGTGTTCGTCATTGCGTCGGGCAGCGTGATTCCAGTGATGTGCGTGAGCCCTGACGATCTGCGTCAGTGCGTGGGCCACGACAAGTTCGGTTATCACACCTGCGGCAACAAGAATCCCACATGGGATGAAGTGCAGAAGGCTCAGGCCGCGGTGCAGACGCGATATCAGGATGAGCGGACGACAGCGCAGGTTTGCGATCAGCTGATTTATCCGTCGATCCGCTTACGCGAAGATTATGCGCCGCGAGCGCTAGCCGGCTCGGCCAAGAACATGGATCACCCTGCGGCAGCCAAAGCGGCCGCCAAGCTACCCACTACAAATGGAGCACCGGCGATGGCGAAGAGCGATGGCGCGCAGGCCGGCACGGCTCCATCGTTGGCTGACGTGGTGCGCCAGTCAAAGCAAGCCTCGGCAAATCAGCCAAAAGCTAAGTTAACGCTGGATGCGACGGACGGTGGGGGCATACCGCCCTCCGGGTTCAAGTCGGACACATTTTCCTACTGCCAGCGCCGGGATTTTTGCTGGCATGCCTACGTGTTCCTGCCTGCGAACGCGGTCCGGTTAAAAGATTACGCCCCCGAATTCGTGTACGAGGTTCCGTTTGACAAGGAAAGAGTGCTGCTCTTTGCGGGGCAGGCGCAGCTCGACGCCGCCAGCCGGGGAAGCAAGGATCCCACTCTCGCGCTCTGGAGGGAGATCAATGCCACCGAGGGCACGGCCGCGCTCAACAACCTGCAGGCCGCGACTCGCGACGAGGCCACCATCGCGGGAATGCCAGGCTTTCTTACGCACTTCGAGATCAAGCGGAATGACACGATCTGGGTGGGCGTACGCGCCAACGTGGTGAGTCGCGGGGTTGAGCTCATGGTGGGCTGCATGGCCCCGAAGACACGCTTCGGCGATGCCGATGAAGATTGTTCCACGCTGATCGATTCGTTGCGACTGCCATGAGAATACGGTGTCCATTCCGGATTTTCGCCGGGCTCGCGCTGGTGTGCGGCCTTGGAGTTGCTGCCGGGGCGCAAGATTCAGGCCAGGCTGCTTCGCTGGGCGATCTCGCGCGCAAGACGCGCCAGGAACACGCCGCCAAGGAGCATGTTCCGGCCAAGCAGGCACTGACCGAAGAGAGCCAGTCAGCGGCCTGGGGCGTGCATGCCTGCAAACACATGCCCTGCTACTCGCTTTCGATTACCCTGCCCAAAAATATGCAATGGAGCAAGCCTGGCGACGGGCCGACTTTTGCAATCATTCCTTTGCCCGGACGCGAATCCGACTCTGGCCATCTCATCCGGGTGTACGCCGGCAACCTGCTCAACACCACAACGGTTGAGCAAGGCAAGAATGCGTTCCTGCAGGAATGGTTCTGGCGGCCCTACTCCTTCGGCCAGGCGGCAAGATTCGTATTCGACGACCAAACCACGATTGACGGCAATCCCGCGGTGATCACGCATTTCACGCTGCCCAGCAAAGTGGGCTTGTATCGCGGACTCGCCCTGATTGCGGGCACCCCGGCGGGGTCGTTCGGCTTCGCTTGCTTGTTCCGCGACGACGACTCGGGAGATGCCACCAGCGTCTGCGAGAGTGCACTGAATTCGGGACGAATCTCGGTGATGGAAGAGACCAGACCGAAACGCCGGGCTGCGGACGACGATGATGAGGATTGCGGGTGTGCGGATGACGATGTTCCGAAATGAGGTAGCTCTCAATTTGCCTGCCCCTAGCAAAAGCCTGCCGAGCCTTGCTCGCCCGGTTCGAACCCATGCATCGGCTATGGCGTGCGCTATCGTCGCACTGCTTTGTGCCGTGTCAGCGACTCCCCGACTTAGCGCCCAACCCCGGACACAGTCTGGTCCGCGTGCGGTCGAACTTCGTGCGGAACTCAAACCGGGAGACGTTCTGCGCTATGAACTTGAGGCCAGCGCGTCGTTCCTGCCGCAAGCGGATATTCGCGGAGCCGGCGTAAAACAACCCTGGGGACCGTGTGATTATTCGCTGGCGGCGATTGTCACACTGCGTCCGCGGGCGGTGGATAGAGATGGAAACACTCCAGTGGAAGCCACTTACAGCGAGACCCGCGTGACCAGCGTGCGTTGTTTGCCGGTCACGCAGGAGGCGTTTGAAAAACGCCTGAGTTCGGTGCAGGCTGCTCCATTCTTGTTTCGGGTGGGGCCGCACGCAGAAACGGGCGTGATCCCTACGGGACAGAAGCGCTTCGACTACTGGAACGGGGCTGCGCTGCTTCGGAAAGTGACGCAGGATCTGCTGCAGACTCAATTTTCGCCGCGGCCGGTGGCGCCGGGCGCTTCGTGGAAGCCGCGCGGCCAGTTCGCCTACGCGAGAGATTCAGGGTTACGCGACCTGGAGCTGAGCGGCGCGGACATGCATTTTCGCAATCTGGTTGAAATTACCGGCAAGGCCTGCGCGTGGGTTACGTCGAAGTATGTGTTTTCACCGCTCGATGTGCAGGCCAACGTGCTCAACCCGCAGGGACAGCCGCTGGCGGGAGGCGGCAATCTGGCGGTGGCCGCCGTGCTGCAAGTTTCGTTGCTGTTGGATACCTCCACGCATCGCGTGGCATGGCTGCAGAGGACACAAAACATCGAGAACCGGTTAACCCTGGCCCGCCCGCTGGACGATGCGGAGGACGACACTTCCGAGGACCCCGCAGGCGATCCTGACTCGAACCCCAGCGCGGACGACCCTGACGATCCCATTCCCCCAGCTCGCATGCCTGACCTGTCGAGCACCCGTGCGGAGAAACCTGGGTATCATCCCTTCATGACGTTTCATTTTCAGGAAGACGCTAGGGCGCGGCTCTTGCCCCCGACGTCGACGACCGAGTGGTTATCCGCGTTGCGAAATTTTGAGCAGTCTCCCGAGCCGGGAACGGAAGCTAAGGCAGCATCGGCGGCGCGGGCGAACGCTCCGGAGAGCGCGTTGGCCCAGGCCGCAAAGGCGGGAGGCGTAAAGCGGGCGACGCGGATCGTGGTCGATTCCGAAACGCTGCTGGCGACTCCGGCAGGATTCACACGCTATGAGAAGGGACTTTGCCACGATGCCTGGTTCTGCGCCACGGCGTCGCTGGCTTTGCCCGGCCGCGTAGAGATCGCCGACGATACCCCGCTGCGCACGGTATACCTCGCGCGCCAAGACGATCTGCTGGTGAGTGTGGCCGTCGGACCGGCGCTGGACCGGCAGTATCGCGGGCTCACCGAAGATGAGGAATTAGAAAGGCACACGAAGTACTATCTGTCGAACTATGTTTGGCTGGCGGAGAAGCCGGGCATCGGAGCTTCATCTTCGAGCGTGACGCTCGACGGATATCCGGGATCGATGACTAATTTCGACGCGACCCAGCGAGGTCTGGCTAACATCCGCGGAGTGCTCGGCCTGATTCTGACGCCGTGGGGAAAAGTGGTGCCGATCAGCTGCACTTCGGATCACGGATCAACTGCGGAGATGCAGACACTGTGCGAGCAGATCATCACCTCGGTCAGCTTGCGGAGATGAGTTTGCGGGATCTCACAACAACTGGCTCGGCAGAAAGTCGGGCGGCCAGTTGGCCGCCCGATGTCTTTTGTAAGCCTCTTCGTTTTCGTTCTAGTGGTGGCCGCCCGAAGCGTGGCCGCCGCCGGAACTGCCGCCCGAAGTGTGCCCTATCGAGGAACTGCTCGTACTGGATGGCGGTCCGCCGTGGGCGGCAAGACCACTGCTTGGAGCGCTCGCGGCGAACTGCGGAGTTGCGTGCACTTCCACCGAACCCGATTTCGCCACTTCGTGGTTGAGGCTCTTCAGATTCTCGAGCGAGCCGCGAGCAATTCCCATGCCCGCTGATCCGTTTCTCACCACCGTCCGGAATGTCGAAGGGGACGAAAATACCGGACCACCATTGCCGACTACGACGGTTTTCACGCTCCCCGCCGGAGCCACCGGAGCATGGAAGGCAGCCGGCAGCGTACCCGCGGTGCGCGGCAACACGTTCCAAGCAGTAAGGGCGCCGGGTTGCCACATCCAACCGTTTCCGGGGATGAACATCCAGTTACCGTAACGGTAGGGCATCCAGCCCCAGGGATACGCCGACACGAACATCGAACCGTAACCTGGGTACCACGACCACGCCCCGTCCATAAACGGATCCCACCCGACGCCAGTGAAGAAAGGCTGCCACATCATGCCGTAGCCGGGCACCGTGGAGTAGTTGCCGTAATAACTCAGATCGCTGGCGCCGTAACCGGAGACCGGCGAATTGTTGCGCGCGTATTGCTCGTGATATTGAATGGACTCCCGATCCCAGGAATCGAGCGGAGCTTCGGTAATCGCCTTCGCCGGGATAGCTTGATCCTGATTGCTGAGGTCGAATTCCGCCATTTGCTTCTTGTTTACGGTCTCTTTGCCGAAAGGACCCTCGACGACAACGTCACCTTTGAAAACCGCAAACTTGGCGAGATCGGAGCGAATCTCGAGGCGGAAATGCGCCGAATGATTGAGTGCGACTTTCTCGCGAGAAAAATTCAACGTAAAGCCGTCGCTGCCCAGCCAGTTCACATACGCCAGGCCTTCGGACAGGTTCACTGCGGAAACCTTTTGGCCGGCATCCGAGAGGTTGAGAGTGCTGAACTCCACAGCCGTATCGGGGCCCAGGCGCATGGTGCTGCCGTCTTCGAATTCGATTTCGACGCGGCCGTTACCGCGGGTGCGCAGTTGCGCCCCCTGCATGATGGGAAGATTGAGAAACGCATTTTCAAAGCCCAGGCCTGTGTTCTTGTCGATTTGAACCGAACCCTGCACGTCGCTCAAACGCACAATACGTGCCTGCGAACCAGCCAGAGCGGGCAACGCATAAAACGCGCAGGCCATGGCGGTCATAAAAATCAGAGCAGATCGCGATGCGGAGAAAGAAGGGTTGGACATTGAATCCCCCAATTGCTGTGCCTATTAGAGCACGATTCTGACTGAATGATTGTAAAAACGAGGTCTCCTCCGCCCGCTGCCGGCCGGGATGGCGCCGGGCTGTCGTCGGACCCTACCGGGCCGCCGCGACCTTGCCCATCGCAAGCAGACGTTCCGCGCGGGCACGAACCACGTTGAGCACGGATGCGTCATCGAGAATCTGTTGCAGTACCGGCTGAACCGCCTGCAGTTCGCTCAGTTCCTTGCTCCGGGCCTGATCTTCCATGCGCTTCAATTCCTCGTCGAGCGCCAGTTTCTGGTAACGATGGAAGTAGGCCAGACGGCGCCCATATTCCAGCGTTGCCGACAGGTTCTGAAAAAACGCGGTGAGTTCCTGGACCGGCGGAAGGCCGGAATAGTTGTAGTTTGCGGAGGCGCTGTGTTGGCCATCTTTGTAGGTGAGAGTTTTAGAGCCTGTGAAGGCCAGCTTGCGGTTGCCGGAGTCAATTTTGCCGGCGAAGAAATGCGCCTGGGCAGCCAGATCGAAAACGCGGGCGCGGCCGGCGGGAGAAAGTTCGAACTCCGCTTGGTAGTTTTCACGGTCGTCGGACTCGGGAGAGATCCTCGCCGAACACTCGTACTTGCCGTGTCCATCATTGGTGACCGAAATGGAGTAACGATCAGGATCGGAGGCGGGAAATTCCAGCGTGAACGTGATGGTGGCCGGGTCGGCGGCGTGGGTGGGAGCGGTGCAAAGCATCAGAGCAAGGGCTGGCAAGATGGCCAGTGGGAGCGAGCGGCGACGAGGTAGATTGGGCTGGGAACGCAAGGCGGCGAGCATCTTGTTCAGCCTGTCGCTACTTTCTTGATGCTGAGCTGCCGGGCGAGAGTTGCCGCGGTGTGCAGGTGGCAGATGGCGATGGCCAGAGCGTCGGAGGCATCCATGGGCTCAGGGGCTTCGGCGAGTTGCAGCAGGCGTGTGACCATATGCTGCACCTGCTGCTTTTCGGCGCGGCCATAGCCCACGACCGACGATTTGATGGTCAGCGGAGAATACTCGGCAACTTCCAATCCCGCTGCCGCTGCGGCCAGCATGGCTACTCCGCGCACCTGGCCGAGCTTCAGCGCAGACTTCACATTCAGCGCGTAGAACACATCTTCAATGGCAACCTGATCGGGCTGGTGCTCGGCGATGATTTCTCCCAACTGGGTAAATATTCGCGACAACCGCCGCGGCAGCGCTTCGCGGGTGGAAAGCTTAATGGCGCCGCAAGTCAGGCAGGAGAGCCGGCCGCCGGTGTGGATCTCGACCACACCGTAACCGGTGTACGCTCCGCCGCAATCGATTCCGAGGACGCGCATTCTGTGGGACGAACCTGATGCGAGACGAACCTGAGAAGAGTTTACTCCAGGTTTGCAGTAAAGGCCTCGGCCGGCGCACCGCGAGTGAGCCGACTATGTCAACGGCTCTCAGCAGCAGCGCGGCCGGCGCGCGTTGCGATGCTCGCGTTCGCGGCAGAAGGCCGCATAGGCCTCGGGTGACGACGCCGTTCGCACGCGCTGCAGAAAACGAGCGTAAGGCGCTTCGTCGAAAATCTCGCGCAGCGTTGCCAGCAGAATCCTGGCGAAACTCAGCATCTGTTTCGTGCCGCGTTCTCTCAGGCCAGCTTTCATACGTTTTCCCCCGCGGCCAGTCGCGTCATCACGAACGGCGCCTCGCACACCGGAGATGCTCTGTTCCCGCTCAGGATGCCGACCCACACACGAACCGACTCGATCACCACCAGGCTGACCATGATCACCAGAATCGTCGTGACGGCCGCGTCCAGGCGGTTGTTGAAGATGAGCCGGCCGGTGTCTCTGGTCACAGGACCTGCCGCCAGCACGCGAGCCTGCGCCAGAAAACCGATGCGCGGGCTAGGATCGAGCACTTTGTGCCACGACGCGGTGTAGGTCACCGTCACCAGCCATGCCAGGGGCACCAGCGTCACCAGCGAATACTTGGCGCGGTGCATCTTGATGATGATGGTGGTCGCCACGCACAGGGCCACAGTCGCCAGCAATTGATTGGCGATGCCGAACAGCGGCCACAAGGAATTGATTCCGCCAAGCGGATCTTTCACTCCCTGCCACAGGAAATATCCCCAGCCCGCTACAACCAGCCCGCTGGTTGCCAAAATCGAAGGATACCAACTGGTGCTGCCGAGCGGCTTGTAGATGTAGCCGAAAGCGTCCTGCAGCATGAAGCGGGCCACGCGCGTGCCGGCATCGAGGATGCTTAGTATGAACAAGGCTTCAAACATGATGGCGAAGTGATACCACAGCGCCATCACTTCCTGGCCGCCGAGCGTGCTGGAAAAAATGTGGGCCATGCCAACGGCGAAGGCGGGCGCGCCTCCCGTGCGGTTGTAGAGAGTCTGTTCCCCCACCGCATGGGCCAGGGCCAGCATATCGGCGGCGGTCACGGGAAACCCCCAGCTTGAAATCGTGCTGGCCGCCGCCTCCGGGGCCGCACCAACAATGCTCGCGGGGCTGTTGATCGCGAAATAAATTCCCGGCTGCAGCACGCAAGCCGCAATCACCGCCATGATGGCCACCGCGGATTCGCACATCATGGCGCCGTAGCCGACTAGACGCGTCTGGGTTTCCCGGGCGATGAGCTTGGGAGTGGTTCCACTCGAAATCAGCGAATGGAAACCGCTGATCGCTCCGCAGGCGATGGTAATAAAGGCAAAGGGAAAGACTTTTCCGGCAAACACCGGGCCCGTGCCGTCGACAAAGCGCGTGAATGCAGGCATGTGGAGCGTGGGATGCAGCACCACAATCCCCACACTCAAAAGCGCAATGGTTCCCAGCTTCACGAACGTACTCAGGTAGTCGCGGGGAGCCAACAGCAACCACACCGGCAGAGCAGACGCAGCAAAACCGTAGACGATGATCAGAATCGCCAGTGTAGTGGCGCTCAGCGTGAAGATGGCAGCCAGCGCCGGATTCTGCGATACCCACTGCCCGCCCCAGATCGCCAGCAGCACGAGAATGAAGCCGAGAACGGAAACTTCCAGCACTTTGCCAGGACGAATCCGGCGCAGGTAAATGCCCATCAGCAGCGCGATCGGGATGGTGATGCCGACGGTGAAAGTTCCCCACGGGCTCGACTTCAGAGCATTGACGACGATCAACGCGACGACCGCCAAGAGAATGGTGATGATCGCGATCACAGCCGCATAAGCGACCAGGCCGCCGACGCGGCCGGTTTCTTCTTTGGCCATTTCCGTGAGCGATTTGCCGTCGCGGCGCACGGAAAACAGCAGGATCACGAAATCCTGCACGCAGCCCGCAAACACCGCGCCGGCCAGTATCCACAGCGTGCCCGGCAGATATCCAAACTGCGCCGCCAGCACTGGCCCAACCAGCGGGCCGGGTCCAGCGATGGCGGCGAAATGGTGGCCGAACACCACCCACTTATTGGTGACGAGGAAGTCGCGGCCGTTTTCCAGGCGCTCGGCAGGAGTGGCGCGAACAGGATCGAGCACTAGAATCTTGACGGCAATAAAGCGGCTGTAGAAGCGATATCCCAGCGCATAGCAACCGGTGGCCGCAACCACAAGCCACAGGGCATTGATGGGTTCGCCGCGATGCACCGCCACCACGGAAACGGCGAGCGTCCCAACGGCGGCAACTGCTCCCCAGGCAAGAATCGAAAGTGGTTTCGTCATTTTCGCTCAGACATGCTTAGTCAGACATGCCGTCGAGCATTGTGGCGAATCTTGCGCTTTGGCGCAATCAGAATTCTGCAGGGCTGACCGTGAGGAAGAAGTCGTCGGGCTTCGGTCGCCGGACAACCAGGAGCGGCTCTCCCCACATCAGGATCGCCCTTTTGGCGGGCGCCGTTTTGGTGATACTCTGTTTCTTCCGAACGACTGCCAACCGCGTGTTGGGGGCCTCATCTGGTCTACCCTGCGCCCGGGGTGCATCAAAGGTTCCGTCTGATTTCATACCTGCACAGGAGCGAAACATGAAGATTGGCATACTGACCGGCGGAGGCGATTGTCCCGGCCTGAATGCGGTGATCCGTGCCGTGGTGCGCAAAGGAGTTTTTCACTATAGCGACCAGTTTGTCGGTTTTCTCGAGGGCTGGCGCGGCCTGGTGGAAGATAAGAGCATGGTTCTCGACCTGGACGCGGTGAGCGGCATTCTGCCCCGCGGCGGGACCATTCTGCGCACTTCGCGCACCAATCCTTCCAAGAAACCCGACGGACTCGACCGCTGCATCGCCACCATCGAAAAGCACAAAATCGATGGGCTGATCGCGATCGGAGGCGATGACACACTGTCGGTCGCTCAGAAACTTTACGAGCGAGGGGTGAAGGTGATCGGCGTTCCCAAGACCATCGACAACGACCTGGCTGGGACGGACTATACGTTCGGATTCGATACGGCCGTGAATGTGGTTTGCGAGGCCATTGACCGCGTCCACACCACCGCCGAGGCTCACAATCGCGTGATGGTGGTGGAGGTGATGGGCCGCGATGCGGGCTGGATCGCTCTCTACAGCGGAATCGCGGGCGGCGCGGACGTGATTCTGATCCCCGAACGGCCATTTGATATCGACCGTGTCGCCGACCAGATCCGGCAGCGGCACGAACGCGGAAAATATTTTTCTATCGTGGTGGTGGCGGAAGGCGCAAAGTTTTCGGCGGAAACCAATTCCGCGCACGGAGCGCCCGTCCTGCAGGATATGGGCAAGGACGAGTTCGGGCACGCCAAGCTGGGCGGCATTGCCAACATTCTGGCGCGAGAGATCGAGCGGCGCACCGGATACGAGACCCGTGCGGTCGTGCTTGGCCACATTCAGCGCGGAGGGTCCCCGAGCGCGTTTGACCGCGTGCTGGCTTCGCGCTACGGCATCGGCGCGATCGACATGGCACATCACGGCGAATTTGGCGCTATGGCCGCACTGCGCGCCAACAAAATCATCTCCATCCCGCTGAAGGAAGCAATCGCGACAAACCGCACCGTGGGCGACGACATGATCGAGATGGCCGATGGCTTGCTCGACATTGTCGTCGACAAGGTACCCGCGGGGAAGTGAGCGGGAAGGGGCTTGTTTGCAACCTGATCCCTTCTCAGAGCCGAATTTAGCGATTCGCATTCCAGCCCGGGATTTTGTCCCGGGCTTTTTGCTGTCTTTTTTCTGCGTGGAAAGTAACGTAAAGTGGGTCGTCTGATCGAAATCCGTCGACATGCACGCTCTGGTTAGAATCTACTCCCGCCTCGCCCCGAACCTGCTGCTGATATTTGAGTCGGTTCAAGTGATCGTGGTTGTGACGTGGATATTGGTTTTCCAACAGAGAGCTTCCGGCTCCGCGGAACCCCGCCGCTTCCGGGCCATCTCGCGAGCTTTCTCCAGCCTGGCCCGGCGCAAGACTCTCTCGGTTGTACTTAGCGGTGCATCTGTGCTCGCGATGCGCGTAGCTCTGATTCCGCTGCTGGGCATCCCCGAGCCCATGTGGCATGACGAATACAGTTTCCTCCTGGCCGCAGATACTTTCGCGCACGGGAGACTTACGAATCCCACGCACCCAATGTGGAAGCACTTCGAGAGCTTTCACATCATCCAGCAGCCGACTTATATGTCGATGTATCCGCCGGCGCAAGGTTTGATTCTGGCGGCCGGGCAGGTGCTTGGACATCCCTGGATCGGGCAGTTGCTGGTCACGGCGCTGATGTGTTCCGCGTTGTGCTGGATGCTGCAAGCATGGCTTCCGCCAGCTTGGGCGCTGTTTGGAGCGACGCTGGCGGTGTTGCGGTTGGGAATCCTGAGTTACTGGATGAACAGCTATTTCGCGGGGTCGCTGACCGCCCTGGCCGGCGCGCTGGTGTTGGGAGCGTTGCCGCGCATACGACGCCACGGACGTTTGCGCGATGCCGTGGTTATGGGCGTCGGCCTGGCCATATTGGCCAACACGCGTCCCTATGAAGGCCTGGTTTTCAGCTTGCCGATCGCCGTGGCGATGTTGGTCTGGATCGTGCGGCAGAAACGAAGGACTGCGCGAACCGTGATGGGGCGCATAGTGCTGCCGCTGATTTTAATTCTTGCCGTCACCGGCGCGGCCATGGGCTACTACTTCTGGCGAGTCACCGGCGACCCGCTGGTCATGCCGTATCAGGTCGACCGGCAAACTTACGCGACGGCCCCCTATTTTATCTGGCAGCATGTGCGCCCGGAGCCACTCTATCGCCACGCGGTGATGCGGGATTTTTACCAGGGGTGGGAGTACCACGATTATTTGTCTGGCATGACGCCGCTCGGTTATGTCCGCCGCCTGCTTTACAAAGTTTATGTACTGTGGAAGTTTTATGCCGGCCCCGCGCTTACGATTCCGCTGCTCGCATTTCCGTGCATCTTCCGCGACCACAAAATGAGATTACCCCTCGTGGTCGCCGGCTTTGTGGCGGGTGGAACACTTTTGGCGGTCTGGACAGGAGCGCATTATGTGGCGGCAGCCACTGGACTCTTTTTCCTGCTAGTCGTGCAATGTATGCGGCACCTGCACGTGTGGCGCTGGGCCGGAAAGCCGGTAGGCGCTGCGCTGGTGCGGGCGGTGCCTGCGATCTGCGCGGCCATGATCTGTTTGCGTCTTTGCGCTGTGTTAGCTCGCGCTCCGATCGAGCAACCCTGGCCGCGGGGAAACCTGAAGCGTGCGGCGATCCTGCATCAACTGGAAGCTGGCCCGGACATACATTTGATCATTGTGCGTTACGGTCCGGAGCACGGTTCGCACATCGAATGGGTTTACAACCGCGCCGACATCGATGGCGCGAAGGTGGTGTGGGCGCGGGATATGGGCGAAGAGCAGAATCAGGAATTGCTTCGCTATTTTTCAGAGCGCCGCGCCTGGGTTTTCTATGCCGACGAATCTCCGCCCAGGCTTGAACCTTACCGTGAGAATTAGGGCGGCGAAAACGCTCCGGCTTGAGCTGCGACCGAGATCTTGTGGACCAGCCATCGCCGTCCGGCCTACTTACCGAACAGGAATGCCAACGCTTCCGGAAAGCGGCGCGCCCATGCCGCCTCGTTGTGGGAAGCTCCCTCTTCTATCACCAGACGCAGACGCCTCTCGTTCACTCCAGCCCGGCGCAGGATTCCAGCCAACTCGCGCACATCGTCGACGACGCTTTGATTTCTGTCTTTCCTCCCGGCTTCCGCGGTGCCCGTCGCAAGAAACACGCGCTCCGGCCAGCGCTTCTCGGCTCGACTCTCCTTAACTGTCTGCCGATTGGCAGCCCACAGGGAAGGACTCTCGAGCAGCAATCGTCCAATCAAGCCGGGCCGCACAATCACGGTGTACAGCGCGATCAGTCCGCCCAACGACGAGCCGCCGAGGCCGGTGTTCTCCGGTCCCGTGCCCGTTCGATAGTTGCGTGCGATGAACGGCATCACTTCTTTGGTCAGGAAATCGGGATAGCGCGTCCCCTGTACCCGCAACATGACAGGATGCAACGAACGGTGCGGCATGAATTCCCGGATACGGTCTTTGCCTGCATGGTCGATGCCGACAATGATCATCGGCGGAATGACGCCGTCACGAATCAGTCGATCGGCAGTGTCGTCCACTTGCCAGTCCACGCCGGCGAACGCGGTCGAGGGCTCGAAGAGATTTTGCCCGTCGTTCAAATAAAAGACCGGGTAGCGGCGGCCCTGGTTCGCAGACTCATCGTAGCCGGGCGGCAACCACACTCGCAGAAACCGCGTGTTGCGAAAAATACGACTGCGGAATTCGTGGATGCGGAGATCGCCGGTCGCCGTCTCGCCACGAAAAATCCCAGGCATACTGACCGTCTCGTTTGGAGTGTTGTGGAGTTCTTCCATTCGGAAAGTGGTTTTCTGGTGACGCCCCCGCGGCACCGTTTAACCGCGCATCACAAAGTTTTCGCCACCCGCAACTTGACGATCCCAGCCAGCACGCTGATCAGAAAAATCAGCGCCAGCGAAGTCAGACACAAGACGCACCAGGTCATCAAGACGTAGGCTTCGACATAAGTGAGACGCAAAGCAAATGCCAGCCCGGCGGTCGCGGCAATCAACAAACGAAGCGGGGTCTGCGCGCGCCCCCTGTAGAAGGTAGAAAGCGCAAACAGCACTCCATAACCCACAATGCCGATCGCGGCCACCGGAATTCCCATCACTTCGGACTGCTCGCTGCGGTTCACGATGTCGCAGTTGAATTTCTCTCCGAGATCGCAAAACGAAGTGGCCGACTTCGCGTAATGCCTTTCGAGCGAGACACCTGAAACGATCGCGCCCGCCAGCGACAGGACTGCAATCGCCAGGAACAGAGAGCGGCCGGTCGTACCGCTTGGCCGGGCCCCGACCGGCAGAGACTGGAAGCTCATCACGGCAGGCTGCACCCGGTTTTGTCACCCAGTTCTTCCAGGGACAGAACTCCTTCTTTCGGCGGGTTATTTCCAAACTGCCAACTGGGGAAAAGTTTCACGCCTGCCGCTTTGCATTCCGCGGTTTCCCCGTGCACGCCCGCGGCACACTCCTGATAAGGAACGTACTGGAATGACTTGCCGAACATTTTCTTCTGATCAAGGCAATGCGGACACCAGTAGAGACCGTACATTTTGGCGTTCTTGGATGCCAGGCACTTTGCAAACTGGTCATAGTGATGATTCTTGTGATACCAGCCTGCGGAATAAGCGCCCGCCAACAACACGATGATTCCTCCCCAGATAAGTGCGTTCCGCCACTTCGGCGGCGCCTGGCCGGCGTTGTCGCGTTCCTGCTGACGTTTTCTGCGTTCTTCCGACATGATGTTTTTTATATCACGGTTCTGCCGAAAGATTTCCAGACAACCAGTTCGATGCAGCCAGTTCTACGCAACCAGTTCTAAGCAACAACGTTGAGCGCGCCGGGCAATACATCCAGTTCTTCGCAATGCAAAGTGAGAACTTCTCCATCCACCATTACGTCCACCGGCGCATCGAGAGCGAAGGTCACGCGCCGCACGGCTTTGTGCTCGGCCAACGGGTGCTCGAGGTGAGAACCGTCGTAAAGTCCGGGCAGATTGCGAATTAGACCTAAACGCCCAATCGGGCCCCAGCGGACGTATTCGATCAGCCCGCTGCTGATCTCAGCCTTAGGCGCGATCATCATGGTGCCGCCAGTAAATTTGCTGTTGTTGAAAGTCAGAAACAAGCAGGGCCTGCGGTCAAACTCTTTCTCGCCTTCCAGCCGTAGGGGAAACGGGCGGCGCTGAAACCGGGCCAGCGCCAGAAAAATCGAAACCACATAGCCCAGCTCGCCCCAACCGCTGAATCGGCGCGCGCGCAGCGTGGCTACGTCGGCGGTGAAACCCATGCTCAGCAGATTGATGTAATGAATCACGCCTTCGCGGTGGCGCAATCGCAGCACGTCGCAGCGCTGGCTGCGACGCGAGAGAATCGATTCGATGGCGTGCTCCACTCCGCGGTGGCTGAAATCGCGCAGGAAGGAATTTCCCGTGCCGAGAGGCAAGAACGCCAGGGTTGGCCGCTCCCCCGCAATAGCTTCAGGATATAGCCCATTTACCACTTCATAAGACGTCCCATCGCCGCCAACGGCAATGAACCGCCGCACGCCGCGTCCATAGGCCTGTCGAGCGATCTGCGTGGCTTGGCCGGGGGCGGTGGTCTCGGCGACTTCGACCTCAACGCCTCCAGCGCGCAGCCGCTGCAGCGCGGGAGCAAGCATCTTTGCGCTTCGTCCCCCGCCCGCAGCCGGATTCACTATCGCCAGGAAAGATTCGCTCACACCGATTCATTTAACCAGATTCGTCGAAGTGGATTCGTCTAGAAAGTCACAACCGCTTTTCGTTCCACGCTCTTGCCAAGGTCTTCGGCCAGTTCCTGTCGCTTGACCTTCATGGAAGCAGTCCGGGGAAAATCCTTGTTCCACACCAAATATCCGCCCACCCGTTTGAAATCGGGCAGCCGCCGGTTGCGGCCGCCCATTTCTTCCAGTAGCTTGCTGTCGAACTGTTGGTTCTGCTCGAGCCGCAGAATGATTACCAGCGTCTCCCGCCCCAACTCCTTCTTTGGCCAGACGTAGTTCGCAGCAACAATGCAGTATTCCTTTACCGGCAAGCCATCAAAAACCGTCTCCACGTCTTCGGGATAGATATTCTTTCCGCCCTCGGTGACGATCATGTTCTTCTTGCGCCCGAAAAGTTGCAAATGTCCGCTGCGGTCAAAACGACCGAGATCACCGGTGAGAAGCCAGCCTTCCACGATGGTCTCCAGCGTGAGTTCCGCGTCATCCAGGTAATGGGACATAATCGTCTTGCTGCGAGCCGATACTTCTCCGACACCGTCTGCGTCTGGATTCAAAATGCGCAGCTCGACACCAGGCAAGGGCTTGCCCACCGTGTCGGCGCGAAACGGTTTCAGATCGTTGAGCGTGAGCGCGGTTCCAGCTTCCGTGAGTCCATATCCGTTGACCACAGGAATTCCGAGGTCATAGAAAAACTGCATGGTCGAGGGCTCCATGAAGGCGCCGCCCGTGAACAGGGCCAGCAATTCCCCGCCAAACCCGCGATGCACCTGGCCGAGCAGCGCACGGCTGAGCCTCATACTCGGCCGTCGACGCGTGAGCAGTTTGTTCAGGCCGATCATGCGGTTTAGGATCATCCTCTTCCACGAGGGCAGTTCGTCGAACTTCGCCCGCAAGCCGCGCTCCAGATTCTTCAGGATCATGGGCACGATGGCAACGTAAGTGATGCGATAGCGCACAAAGGCGTCGCGTACGAAATCGGGCCGCAGAGTTCGCAGATGCACCACGCACGCCCCACACACAAATGGACCGATGAACCCGACCATGAAATCGATGGCGTGGTTGGTGGGCAGAATACTCAGATAGCGCACCCCCGGCCAGAACGGATACCACGCGGTCAGCGCGATGCACTGTTCCAGATAATTCTCGTGAGTGAGCACACAGCCTTTGGGACGTCCGCCGGTTCCCGACGAATACACAATGCAGGCTACGTCATCTTTCTGCCGCATCACGAAATCGGGTGCGCCCTTGCGCTTGAAATCTTCCCAGCGAAACGCGCCTGCCAAATCCGCGCCCAGCGGCGCTTCCGTAACCAAAACCATTTTCGTGCCGATGCCGTGAAACTCCGCCGCCTGCATGATGGCCCGCCACAGGTGATATTCCACGATCAGCACTTTCGCTTTCGAATGCGCCAGCAACTGCAGGTGCTCGGCCGCGGTCAACTTGTAATCAAGCGGCACCAGCACGCCGCCACAATGGAAAACCGCATACGCCGAAATCAGCCACTTCGACTGATTCGTCATGATGATGGCGGCGCGGTCGCCGGCATCGAAGTCGGCGTCCTCCAGGGCACGAGTCAGCGGCAGGGCAATTTCTTTGAAATCGGAATAGGTCAGTCGAACCTTCTCGCGATCGCGGTCCGCCTCGATCAGGCACACCTGGCTCGCAAAGCGGTCCAAAGCATCGCGCAGAGCCGCGCCGAGGCACGTGTATTGTCGGAGATCGAGCATCAACAGGTTATTTCATCACAGAGGCGCTGGCGTGCGAATTAAACCTTGTTTATCAGTTCATTACCTGCATACACGGATGGCGCGGTCGCAAATGGTAACGCACATCCGATCTGGCGCGGGTTCCTCAGAGACTTCGCCCGAAATCTTGTTCCTATCGTCGTGCCTGAATCTTCCCCGCGAGCGTGCGAAAGTCGGTGACGCCTTGCAGTTCGTAGTCTGGCAATTCGACATGGAAATGATGCTCCAGCCGGGTGAGCAGTTCGAGCGTCTGCAAACTGTCAATGCCGAGCGCCTTGAAGAAATCGTCGTCGGGATTCAGTTTCTCCCGGGGTACTTTGAAATGGACGGACGCCAGGTTAAGGATTTCGTCGAGCGTTTGATCAGCAGTGGGCATATCGTTCGCCTTCATATTTTTAGGTTACGCCTCGATGCAGCTAGGGTAAGTAAGGCTGAGCCTCGGTGCTGTCGACGAATTTCTTCAACCCGGCTTCCACCGCCGGCCGCGAAAACAATTCGCAGAACAGGTCGATTTCCTGGCGCAGCTCGTCATGCGGAATCGGCTTGATGAACCGTTTCGCAGCCGCAGCAGTATCGAGATCGAATTTTCCGAGCTGCGCCGCCGTCGCCCGGGCCGCTCGCAGCGCCTCGCCTTCGGCCACCACCTGGCTCACCAGCCCGATCTGCTGCGCCTTGGTGGCGTTGAAGCTGCGCCCGGTCAGCAACAAATCTCGCACTACGGCATTGCCCAAATCGCGCTTCAGCCGCGGGATTCCGCCGAAACCAGGGATCAGCCCCAAGCGCAATTCAGGAAAGCAGAAGCGCGCCATCTTGTCGGCAATGATCAAGTCGCAAGCCAAAGCCAGCTCAAACCCTCCACCGAAAGTCACTCCATGTACCGCGGCGACGGTGGTTAAAGGCGCCGCATCAATCAGATTCAGCACGCGGTGAATGCGCTCCAGAAAATCGCGCACGCCTTTCAGGGCTTCGGTTTTGTTCATTGCCTGCGATCGGCGGTAAAGCTCGCGTAAATCGGCGCCGGCACAGAAGCCCGCCTTCAGATCGCTATAAATGATGAGAGCGTGAGCCTCCCGCTGCATGCTTCCAAACGCATCGGCAAATTGCTCTAGTTCATCAAGCGTGAGCGAACCGAGTTCGTTGCAAGGCTCGCGGTGAAGCGCAAGCTCGATGACGCCTTCCCTCACCCGCCAGGATAAAGCCTTGCCGTCATGGGCCGAATGCGAGGGCGAGACCTTCATGCCGTTTTCACCGCACGGTATATCTCTTCAATCTCCCGAATCATTCGTGACGCGATCAGGTCGCGTTTCAGTTTTCCGTTGACCGTAAGCGTGCCCTCGTCGATCGAAAACGGTTCCGCTCGCAGACAAAAAGCCCGCACCTGTTTGTAATGTGGCAGTTGCGGATTCACCGCATCCAGCGCGGCCTGCACTTGTTGTCGAGTCACACTCCCGGTGACGATCGCAGACAGATATCCGCGGCCGTTGCCGATAACGACCACCTGTTGCGCGCCGGGCAGGGCGCGCGCAATCTCATCCTCGATCGTTTCCGGCGAGACCTTGTGCCCGGACCCGAGAACAATCAAGTTCTTGATTCGCCCCACGATGCGCCAGTTCCCCGATCCATCCATCTCGCCTTGATCACCGGTGTGAAACCATCCGTCGCGAAGCACTTCAGCGGTTTGGTGAGGACGGTTCCAGTAGCCCGGGAAAACATTCGGCCCGCGTACGATCATCTCCTCGTTTTCTCCCAGCCTCATCTCGATGCCGGAAATCGCTGGCCCTACGCGGCCCGGCCTCACATTTTGAGGATCGTCCATGGTGCAGATCGCGGTGGTTTCCGTCAGGCCATACACTTGCAGGACAGGAATGCCGAGCATCCGAAAATAGAGCTGCGTCTCCGGATTCAGCGGCGCTGAACCACAGATCAGCGCCTTCACGTTGGGCCCAGCCATCCTTGCACGAATCTTTGGAAACACCAGAACGTTCGCTAGCCACAGCCAGATTCCGTCGCCGGATGCGGGACGCTTCTCCTGTTGCCGCGCCCACGCGTCCTTCGCGCGCGAGTAAATCGCCAGCCCAATGCCTCCCGCTTTTTCCAGTTGTTCGTCGATTCCACGGCGAATCCGCTCCAGCAACTGCGGCACGTTCAGAAAATAGTCGGGAGCGACCGCGGGCAGATCGCCGGCAATCTTTGTCAAATCTGTATTGAGCGTGACCAGGCTGCGTCTCATCAGGAACGTCAGCAACGCAATCCACGACGCACCAAAACTGAATGGCAAATAGTGAAACACCCGATCCTGATTCGATCGATCTTGGTCTGTTCGAGCCTGACTCGATCGACCCTTCATCAGGGCCTCGAGCCGGTCCGAGGTCCGTTCGAGCATGAACCCGACATTGGCTGCGGTAAGCACGACTCCCTTGGCTTCGCCGGAAGTTCCCGAAGTGTAGATGATCGTGACAGGATCATCGCTGCCCACCTGCAGACGTTCGAGCGCCACGCCTTCCACTCCCGCAAAGATTTCGTCGAATAGAAAATGCCGCGGCGCATCGGGCCAGATTTGCTGGATCCGATCGCGCAACGCTGCATCTCCGCAGCAAACCAGCGACGGCGCGCAGTCTTTCATCATCGCCACCAGTTCAGCCGGAGCCTGGCGCGAATACAGTGGGACGGCGATCAGGCCTTCGGCCATGATGGCAAGATCCATCGCAACCCAACGAATGCTGTTCGGCGCCAGTAAGCCGCAACGGTCGCCCTTTTTCAGTCTCTTCGACACCAGGAAAGCTCGCGCTTTTCGAATCAACTCCCGCAACTCGGCGCCGGTCACGCCCGCGACCCGGCCGTCGCGGATTTCCTGCAGGATCACAGTATCCGCCGCCACTTTCAGTTGCGAAAATATGTCCCCGACAAAGGGCATGGTGTTTTACTCTGGTTAACTCAAACTCCGGCAGAGATCAACTATAACTAGTGGCTAACTGCCGCAGCGATGAACTGATCGGCGGCAAATAATCTTCCCAGCCCCATTCCCCTTTGCGCGTAGGAAACTCTGGATATCGCCGCTGCACTTCTTCCTCGAAATAGACGCCCATGCGGGCCATCGTCTTCAAGTTCTTCACCACGGTGCGCCCAATCCCGTCGGCGATTCGGTCCCCGTCCGTCGCCAACTTCTCCAAGGCCGCCAGCAGTTTGGGCTCAAGATCAGGATCGTCCACATTCATCAGCAGGTCCTGATGACCGCGCTCCCGCATCAGATTGCGGATGCGCTCATCCATCGTGATTCCCGCGGAAGGCACAAGCGCCGGCATCGAAGTCACGATGCCATGGAAACGCGACGAAGCCATCATGTTCCCAGCGCGCAGAATGCTCACCATCTGGTACATGTCGTGTTCTTCGGAGGTGAACACGGGCAAACCGCCGCCCAGCTTTTCCGAGATGCGTCGGCAGGCGCGCGCATCGAGCGCTTCGGTGGCAGCCAGAATTGTAAACACCCGGCGCTGCTGCCGGAACGCGTTCACCGCATTCGCGATTGCAGTCAGATAATTTTCGAAGGCCGCGTCCACGTCGTGACCGGACTTGTGAAAGTATACGGTGCGGTAATGACTATCCTTGTAAGCGCCGGTCACCGAGCGAGCGGCATACTTCACCAGCGAAGGCTTCACCGGCCACCAGAACGGGTTGATGGGGCAGACAATGAGGACCGGTGTCTTGCCGTCCCATCCCGCGTCAGTCAAGGCTTTGTGGCCATACTCGGGAGGAAGCGGCTCGAACGTCCAGGCGGTGTCGGTTCCCAGTTCCGTGGGCACGCCAAGCTTGCGCAGCACGGTGCGTGATTCTTCGTTGCGCGTGATGATCAGCGAACTCTTGCAGTAACGCGCGCACATCCGGGCGACCAGCGGATCCATGTGTCCCGCCTCAGACCCGTAACCCACCGCCAGCTTATTCTGCGCCGCCGCCATCCCTAAAGAACCGATAATCATCGTGGTCAGGGCGTTGGCGAACTTGCTCTTGAAGGCTGAGCCTTCGACCACCACCACGCCGTGATGCTTGGGAACTTCGCGAGACAAGAAAGGAGGAAAGACATCCGGTAGATGCACCTGCTCGGCACCCGCAAAATAACCCCGCGTCATATCAAAGTTCTGGGACATGGCGCTGAACTCGACGTTCTCAGCACCCATGATGTGCCGCAGCTGGCGCAGAGTTTCCTCGGGGCGCACGTCGGAGCCAGTGTTGCGCGTTCCGTTGTAGCCGGCGAAGAGCAACTTTAGCTTCTGGCCCGGCCTCCACGGCGTTCCCGCGCCGAGCATCCAGCTGGCCTTGGCGCGCTCGATGGAGGAACTCACCCACGCTTCCAGAACAAAATCCATCATGCCGCGGTTCCTCCCGCGGCCGCCGGCCACGCCTTGTAGCGGTACTCGAACTGATTCTCTCGGCTGAATTTCAGTAGCGGATAGCTATATCGCGAGAACGGAACCGGCTTGCGCCCCAACTCCGACGTCACCCGCGTATTGTCGAACACCGTATTCCACACCAGGTAGGGCATAAACACCTTCATCAGCGCCGCGCCGCGACCCACAGGTCCCTTCCGGCCGCAAAGGACGTTCACGGTCGCAGCGAACGGCCTTTCGAGGAAAGGCAGAAACACTGGCCCGCGTTTGTTCTGCTCCGCCGCCAGAGCGGTGGTCAGCTGACGAAATGTTTGCGACTCCAGTCCTGATGAAAGATGATAAATATCATGCTGCGGCTGATCTTTCTGGTGCAGCGTCGCAATCGCGTCGGCAACGAAATCCACGTTCACGATGTCGATCTTATCCGTGGGCCGAAAGGGCAGCGCGGGCAGGCCTGCGAGGAACACGAACGACCGTACCATGTCGAACTGCGTAGTCTCCGCGTACCGGCTGTCGCCCAGCACTATGCTGGGACGGAATACCGTTTTCGGCGTTTCCGGCAGCAGCACGCGCATCATATGCTCGCAGAATTTCTTCGTTCGCGCGTAAGGGTCGTAGTCGGACCGATCCCACTCGATGGAATGATCTTCCGCCACCACTTCATGATTGCGCTGGCCCGCCACTGCCACCGTGCTGACCTGGCTGAAGCGCCGCAATCCGTGATAGTGCTCGGCGTGGCGCGCTAACGTCAACACTTCGAGCGTGCCGCGCAGGTTTACGTTCAGGCAGCTTTTTTCCGACTTGCGATTGAGCGAGGCCGCGCAATGAATCACGGAATCAGTGGTGTGCACCAGGCGGTCATACTCGTCGCGCCCGAGCCCGAAGCCGGGAGACGTCAGGTCGCCGCAGAAAACTCGCACCCGCGTCTGCAAATATTCGTAGAAGCGCGGAAAGTCCAAATGCAACTGCATGGCATTCCACAAGCGCACCTGCGCTTCCCGCGGATCGCGCGCCCGCACCAGCACGTTCAGGGAGGCGCCATGCCCGTCCAGCAGATTCGCAGCCACATGCGCGCCGATGTATCCGGTCGACCCGGTCAAGAATATCGCCACGTCACTCCGTTAGTCCCGGTTTTCACGACCTCTCCGTTTTCTACGGCCGCGGGTGCGAGCTGGAAGTTGCGCGCCGGCCGGGCCTCCAGCGGGCGGCCTTCGATCAGCGGATACGTCCACCTCCGCAGCGCAGGAATATGCACGTTGATCCAATACTCCCACCAGTCAAGGTCGCGCGTATGGTAGCCAAATTGTTTCTGCTCTTCCGGCAGCAGCGCAAAAGACAGCTTCTCGATATTGTCAGCGGCAAAATCGTGCTCATTCAGAAGAATGAAGGGCTCAAATAGTTCGATCAGTTTCTCCAGTCGTTCCAGATTGCGCTCGGTCTTCGCCAGCGGAGCTCGCTTCAATGGCAATGTCGACATAACGCGCTGAATGGATTTCACAATCGCCCTCTGCGCCGGAGCCGACATGCGGTTGTAGCGCGTCTTCGAAACCGGAATGGCGTCAAAGCGCAGGCGTAGCCACGACTCCAGCCCCTCCTGCGCCCGGTAGTGTTTGCGATGCGCCAGCGATGTCAGCTCGATCGAGCGTCCCATGTCGCAAGGGTTCGTCACCGAGGTCGCGAGTTGGTAGAGCCGGTCATGCCGCCGCTCGACAACGGCCGCGGCGATCAGCGTCATGCCGTCACACACCGCGTCCACAGGAATAATATCCAACCGCTTGCTTTCGTTCGAAGGCAACTGCCGGAAGTATGTCCCTAACAAATAAGAGAGCGAGGCCGAAGTATTGATGCCCTCATTCCAGCCGCAGAACGGCTTCGCCACGGACGTCTCCACGATCGCCGGACGTACCACGGCAATCGGCAAACCCGCTCCGTGCTTCACGATCAGCGACTCCGCCAGACTTTTCGTAAGCGTGTAAGTATTGGGCCAGCCCAATTCCTTGGCCCGGCGCGTTCCAATTTCCGTAAGATAAGCCTTCAGCCAGCGGATCCGATTCTTGCGAATCTGGTTCTCCAGCGCCGCGCCTTGCAGGTGTTTGGCCGCGTGTTCCTTGGCCAGCGCCTGCATTTTCAAACCTTCACTGACGTCGGTTCCCTCCGCCTGCGACTCTGCCTCGCGGATCAATGCATGCAGGTTGCGCACTTCCTGTTCGGCATCGAAATCTGGAATGTGCCGCGGAGTGTAGTTTGCCACCAGCTTCTCGCCGACTCGCCCGTCCTGCTCGCCGGCAACGTAACAGGTCGAGAGATGCAGCAATCCCGCATGATCCGTCGTGCGCACGAACTCCACGATGTTGACCGCCGCATCGGTGTTGGTGGTAAGAGCATCACGCAGATCAGGATTGAAATCGGTCAAACCCGAACTGTTGATGATGAGGTCCAGATCCTTCTGCAGTCGCCTCGCATCTTCGGGGCTCAAGCCGAGGCCGGACTGAGTCACATCCCCTTCCAGCACCTCAACCTTTTCGCGCAGGAACCGCGGCAGGTCGTCGCCATACCGCTCAAAAAGAGGATCGAAAACCGGCGACTCTTCCACCATCTTCTCGAATCGCCGCTCCGCCGGATTCGATTTCTGTCGCCGGATGAGAAGATAGATCCGTCCGACCTCCGGCAACTCGAGCAGCGTGTTCGCCAGCCACACTTTCCCAATGAAGCCGGTGACGCCGATCAGCATCACATGCTTTCCGCGCAACGCGCGACGAACCGAGAATCCGCCCGCTTGCCTCTGCCCGTCAAAGTTAACGATGGGAAGTTCTCGGGGCAAAACTTCCCGGTCGGCCCCAATCACGGCCTCCCGCAAAACTTCCACCGACATTCCCAGGTGGCGCGCCAGGGTTTTCGGCGCGCGCCGCCCGTCCGGGTGTTGTTCCCGGAGTCGAGCAAACACTCCCCGAGGCCGAATCACCGGCTCCAGCAGCCGGCCCGTCGCTACCCGATCGCGAAACTCCAGCCGGTTCGCCACTAGATGTCTCGCGCCCAAATAGCGCGCCAGCGGACGCATCACGTGGTCCAGTCCCTGACTCACCAGCACCACGTCGGCGCCAGAGCTCAACAGCTCCCGCACCTTTTGCACGCCTTCCGGCTTCAGCCGGGGTTTCAGCCGGTATTGGAAATACTCTTCTCCCAGCAAATCGAGACGGTCGCGAGTCACGCCCCGCAGCACGGTATGCACCATGCAGGTGGCAAACTTCCGGTTCGCCGCATAAAGAAACGGACGCAGCATCGCCATCAGGAAGATCAGCCCGCGCCGCCGCACCCGCCCGCTGAATGTCTGATCATTCCAGGTAAAGAACGCCAGCGGCGCAACCACGGTGAGGTCGAGCAGGCTGCCTTCCACCCTCCAGTAGACGCTGGGAGGGCTGCCGGAATTGTGTTTTAGCTGTTCCAAAGTTTGTCGTTCGTAGTTTGTAGTTCGTAATTCTGCTGTTCGTCCTGCGACAGATTCCCGTCAGACGGGCGGACGAACCTACTATTGTAAACAATGCCATCAACTTTGAGGCATTATCCGTTCGCAACTCAGTTTGCAGATAGGGACCTCTTGGGCTCCGCCCGTAAGCGCTCACTTAGCCTCGGATCGACGTCGCCTGCCCAACTTCCCCAAAGCCCGTTTCCGGATAACTTCCGCTTTGCGTCAACCCGCGAATTGAATGAGAACGATTCTGTCGCGCGAGCTCTCTAGTTTTGGTGTCCGAATTTGCTATAGCCGTGTCCGGAAACGGACATCACAGATTAACTTATCGCATACTAAGTCGTTTACAATGTAGCGCTTAGTTTTGGCAAGTGTGATGCTGGTACCGCGGCAGGGAGAAAGCACATGTCATTCGTTCGCGATCTGAGAGTTGCAGCTCACTCGTTAATTCGGACTCCAGGCCTCGCGATCGCCGTGGTGCTCACGCTGGCGCTCGGCATCGGCGCGAACTCTGCCATTTTCACGCTGGTGCGCGGAGTGCTGCTCAAGCCTCTGGTCAATCGCGGCGAGGACCGGCTGATCTATATCCGGCAGAGCGCTCCCGGCATCGGCGACGAAAACGCTGCGTTTTCCGTACCCGAGTTACAAGACCTGCGTGCGAGCGTGAAAACCGTGAGCGCCTTTGGCGACTTCTCCGCCATGGACTTCACCATGATCGGCCTCGGTGAGCCTCGCTCCATTCAAGGTGGTGTTGTCGGCGGCACGTATTTCGACGTGATGGGCCTGCGCCCCGTGCTCGGTCGCCTCATTGGGCCGCAAGATGACGGCCCTGCTGCTGCCGGCGTCGTCGTTCTCACCTACCGCTTCTGGACGACGGCTCTTCACAAGGATCCTTCGGTGATCGGCAAAACCGTTCGCCTCGGTAGCATCGGTGATCGCTCTGCGACGGTGATTGGCGTCCTCGAGCCTTGCGTCCCCTATCCCCAAGATACCGAAATCATCTCCAACATCGTCACCAGCCCGCACCATCTTTCCGCAACCATGGTCACTGGCCGCATCCATCGCATGACTGAGCTTTTCGGCCGTCTCGCTCCCGGAGTCACTCTCGATCAGGCTCGCGCTGAGTTGAGCTCAGCCTACTCCGCGATGAAGAAGGAGCATCCAGAAGCCTATGCGCAGGAATCGAATTTTCAGATCGGGGTGAAGTTGCTGCGTGACCAGATCACGTCGGGCGCCCGGACCGTGCTGCTGGTTCTGCTGGCAGCGTCAGGGCTGGTGTTCATCATCGCGTGTTCCAATGTTGCCAATCTGGTTCTGGCACGGACGGTTCGCCGCGAAGGCGAACTGGCGGTCCGCGTGGCGCTGGGCGCAAGCAGAGGCGCGTTGCGCCGCATGCTGTTGGCGGAAAGCCTTCTGCTCTGCGGCGCTGGCGCCGCGCTCGGTGTAATCAGCGCGCAGCCGATGGTGGCTGTTCTGGCTCGTTACGCCGCGCGCTTCTCGGTCCGCGCTCTCGATTTCAGAGTCGATTCGAGCTTGCTTTGGGTCGGAGCGGCGCTGGCTGTCGTCGCCGCAGTGATTCTCGCATTTGTCCCGCGCCTGCCTTCTTCTTCCGGCACGTCCGGCAGGCCCGATGGACTGAACCTGGCAAGCGGAAGTGTGCGGATCACCGGCAACACCAGCCGCCGCCAGCGGATCTTCGCAGTGACACAAATCGCTGCGTCCTTCGTGTTGCTGGCCGGTGCCAGTACGCTAATCACAACGCTGATCGCATTGCAACGGGCGCAGACAGGTCTGGACACGCAGCACGTCCTCGCTGTCGATGTTCCTGCTATGTCCTATGGGAAGACGCCCGAGCAGGTCGTCGATTTCTACAAGGAAGCGATCCGTCGCATTAATGCCCTGCCGGGCGTGACGGAGACGGCGTTCGGCGACGTTGTTCCCTGGCGCGATGGCGGCGGTCCCGGCGGTCCCGGTCTGCAATTCTCCGCTGACGGACAGGTCCATGCAGCCGGCGTAGAGGATCCCAGGGCGCGTTTGCGTTCCATCTCTCCCGGTTTTTTTGCAGCGCTGGGCGTTCCTATCATTGCCGGCCGCGATTTCAATGCGCTCGATTATCAGAATAATGGCCAGAATAATCAGGAACCCGTCGTTATCGTTAGCGAGACTCTTGCACGGCGTATGTTCCCCAACCAGGATGCGATCAATCGCCATGTTTATTGGACGGATCCCGTGCTGCAATTCTTCGGTGGGACCGATCTCGAAAAGGCGCGTCTTCTCGCGCCACACCGCATCATTGGCGTCGTTGCCGACATTGACGACGAACATGTCGTTCCTGAACCCACGACCACTATTTACAGTTCTTTTGATGAAGGTGCACTTTTTGGCGGACGTCTCTTCATTCACACGAGTGCAAATCCTTATGCGCTGGTCCCATCGGTCACGCGCATAATTCGCGACATGTCCGCCGATCAGCCAGTTGAGCGCGCCGCCACACTCGAAGACATTCGGGCAGAAGTGCTCACACCGGACCGTCTAAACTCGCTGGTGTTTGGCGTATTCGCGGCTGTTGCGTTGCTGATCGCCGTGGTGGGCGTCGCGGGCGTGCTGGCATTTTCGGTGAGCGCGCGGACGCGGGAATTCGGCATCCGGCTGGCCCTCGGATCGGAGCCCCAGCGACTCCTCAAGGGCGTGATCGTAGAGGGCACCGTGATGGCTGCGGCAGGCGTCCTTGCAGGCGCCGCTTTCGGACTGGCGCTGGCGCGTTTGGCGGGAAGATATTTTCTGGACGTAAAGATGCCGGGCGCATTGCCTGTGTTTGTCTCGGCGTTCGTGCTGATGGCGGTTGCGGTGATCGCGTCGGTGCTGCCCGCGGCTCGCGCTGCGCGCGTCGATGTTATGGAAGCGTTGCGCTCCGAGTAACCGTCGGACGCCTGCTTCAGGGCTACCGACTACTCCTAACGTAAGAGAATCTCCGAACAATTTGCTTAAGCTAGCGCGGAAGGCGTTTTGCCCCTACCACCAGAGCCAGGCACCCGCTCACCGCCATCACCACTCCGATCGGCAACACGCCTCCGAACCCGCCGTTGGCCGAGCGTGCGAACCCGATGATGTAGGGGCCGAAATATCCGCCAAGGTTCGCGATTGAGTTGATAATCGCGATCGAAACCGCGGCCGCCGCCCCGCCCGTGCGCGACGTGGCCATCGCCCAGAAAGGCCCCAACATTGATTCCGCCCCCAGCATGCCGAGGCTCATTCCCGCGATGACCAGAAACGCCGCACTGCTGTAAGCCGCCACACCCAAACCGATCGCACCCAGAAAAGCCAGCGAAGCGCAATGCCAGCGCCGCTCCCCGGAACGATCCGAACTCAACCCAACCAGAACCATGGTGACGGCAGCCAGCAAATAAGGAACTGCGGCCAGAGCTCCGGTCAGCACATTGGAGAGTCCCGTCAGGCTGCGGATCGCCGTGGGCAACCAAAGAGTCACGCCATACATGCACGCCGGAACCGCGAAGTAGACCAGCGAAAGCACCCATACTCGCCAGTCAGCCACCGCTGACCACAGGCCCGTTCCCTGGGCCGCCGAATCGAGCCGCGCCTCCCGCGCCAGCTGATCAATCAGCCACTGGCGCTCTTCGCCCGCCAGCCACCGCGCCTCTCCCGGCGTATCATTCAGCACCCAGAGCACCGTCACTCCAAGAACGATCGCGGGCATCCCCTCCATCAGAAACAGCCATTGCCATCCCGCCAGTCCTTTGCCGTGAAGACCCAACAGCGCGCCCGAGATCGGGCTGCCCACCACGCCGGCGAGCGGATTGGCGGTCATGAACCAGGCCACCGCTCGTGCCCGCGCTCCCGCCGGGAACCACTGCCTCAGGTAAAGAATCATCCCGGGAAAAAATCCTGCCTCGGCCGCGCCCAGCAGAAAGCGCAATCCGTAAAAGCTCACCGGACCACGAATAAAAATCATGGAACAGGAAACCAGCCCCCACACCACCATCAACCCAGATATCCAGCGCCGCACCCCCACTTTCTGCAACGCCAGGTTGCTGGGAACCTGGAAAAAAAAGTAGCCCGCAAAAAACATTCCCGCAGCTCGGCCATAGACCCGGTCGCTCAAATGAAATTGCTCCCGCATCTGCAGCACCGCAAAACCCACGTTGATGCGGTCCAGATAAGCAACGATGTACAGAAGAAAAAGGAAAGGCATCAGCCGCCACATCAGGCGGGAGATGGTGGCGGATTCGAGTCTGGAGTTAGGCAGTGTTTCCAAGATGCTCCGCGAAACCACGATCAGGCGCGCGAGGATTCTACGCTAAGCCCAGCTTTCTTGACGAAAGTGGTTAGAAGCGAGTGGCGAGAAGTCGTCGCATAAATGGGCTCGGGAAGGGCTCGGCCTCCAACCGCGCCACCCAAGCGCGCAGGAATTGGGGGCCTTAGCCTCTGAGGCTTACGCTCGCCACACGATCGAGGATTTATGAGATCGCTTCTAGTCAAAGCAAAAGCGCGTTAGGTTTTACTAGCCACTAACCACTAATCACCAGCCACTGCTTCTTGACGAAACTGGCTGGTTGCTAGTCAAAGCGAGAACGACGTTCTAAGCCAAGCCTTTCCCGAATCGCGGCCACGATCATTTCGGGAGCTTGGGAAATGTCAACCGTGACCGCCGCTTCTGGTTCTTCCAGATCGGCGAACTGGCTCGCCAGAATCTTTTCGTCGGCGAAATGTCCTCGCCGCAACTGCAGCCGCTTCCTGATGAGCTCAGGACTTCCCTTCAGATACACAAACCGGACCTCAGGCCCCACGCTCAATTCCTTCCGGTAGGTTCGTTTCAGCGCGGAACACGCCAGCACTGCGTTCTGACCATTCGCAATCCAATTCGCAATTTGAATTCGCAAACGATCCAGCCACGGAGCGCGGTCTTCGTCAGTCAGCGGGATGCCGTGTGAAATCTTCTCTACATTCGCTGACGGATGGAAATCGTCGGCGTCGGCAAACTCCCAGCCGAGTTGTTGCGCCAGCAGACGCCCGACCGACGTCTTTCCAGAACCGGTCACTCCCATCACGATTGCGATCATGCGCGAAGTCGTGCGGGGAGTTTATCTTTTGTGAATATTGTGGCGGGCATCGCGGATTATATCTGACCGGATTTTATCTGACAGAGAATATCAGGAACTTCACGCTGTGTTCTCAAAGCCTGTGTTCTCAAATTGACAACTGCTGACACGGTCGCAGATACTGCAATCTGCGCATGTAGGAAGCAACGGCACATCGCCCAAGGGCAATGCCCACCTACGATCTCATCGTGGAGACCTACATGCCCAATCTGGAAAACCTCAAAAAGCAAGCCAAGCAAATATTGCGGTGGCATCGCGAACGCCACTATCCCGTCGCCGCACAAATCCGCGCGCATTTGCCTCGTTTCCTGAATATGCCCGACTCCGAGATCCTTGCGGCGAGCTTTAAGCTTAGCGACGCGCAAGAAATCGTCGCAAGACAGCAAGGCTTCGATAGTTGGCAAGCCCTGAAAACTGGACTCCCGACCACGTCGCCCAAGGTGAAACCGTCGCCATCCAAATCAGCGCCATCGAAAGCAACGATTGTCGGTGCAGAGCCGCAACTGTTCGTCAGCGATATCCAGAGATCGTGCGAATTCTTCCGTCAGCAGTTAGGCTTTTCGCTTGTGTTCAGTTACGGCAAGCCTCCCTACTATGCGCAGGTGCGGCGCGACGCGGCGCGTCTCAATCTAAGGTGTGTCGAGCCAAGGTCCGTCGAGCGACCAGTAATCCAGTCGACGGTCCGCGAGCGGGAGGAACTGTTGTCCGTATCGATGACGGTCGCTACAGCGGACGAGATCAAGCTGCTGTTTCTTGAGTTTCAGTCCACCGGTGTTGCTTTTCACGAGACGCTGAAAAAGCAGCCTTGGGGCGCCAGGAATTTCGTCGTCAAGGATCCGGATGGGAATCTGCTTCTGTTTGCCGGACCCGCAAGCTAACATCTACCGCAGGAACACGAAGACGCCAAACTGCGTCTCAACCTGCCGGGAATGTAGGCCAGGCACTCACACTCGAGACCAGTTATCTCCCAGCTATCCGGTAGGGAGACAAGCTTGGAGTGGCGGCTGGTGCTGAAGCCGATCCGATTTCGGCGTCGTCGACCCTTCCTGGACGCTATTTCCCGAGCCGGAAACGGCCCTGGCGTCGACGATCGATGGCACGGACAGGGGGAACTCATCCGCAGATTTATTGTGCGTCCTGCAGCATCCTGGAGGGCACATACTTTGTTTTCAATGCACTTACACCGAGACTCAATAACCTACAGAGAATTTCAACTTACGGGCACCGCTCGGAATAGGACGCCTGCGACGTCGTCCTTCGTGTATCTTGGTGTCCTTCGTGGCTCAAGACTACTCGTTGACCGGAAAGAGACCAGAAAGACTCAACTCCTTATCGCTCAACATCGCTCAGCCTCTGCTCGGCCTCTTATGACGCGAGCCAGAACATCAGAGCTTGGCGATCAGGTAGGTTAGAATCTGGCCTATGAGTTTGCAAATCCGCGTCCGGCGGATGGCCAGTATGTACCTGCTGTGGCTGTTGATTGCGTGCTGCCTCACGGCCCAGACCGGATCACCTCCAAGGACCCAGCCCGCTAAGGGCACAGAAGCGGCAGGCACGGAAACGACAGGCAAAGAAGCACAGCTGCACTCGTGCCTCGAACGCGCCGCGGAAGCGATGCACAAAGGCGAACTGCCCGCTGCCGCTGAGGCCTTGCGGCAGGCGTTGACCATCGATCCGCATTCTCTCGCCGCCTTGAATAATCTGGGCATTGTGCTGTCGCGCGAGGGGAAACCCGCGGAGGCGGTTCCTCTCTACGAAGAGGCGCTAAGGGTTCGCCCGGGCGACGCGGCGACGAAACGCAATCTCGCCATCGCTTACTTCAAAGCCCAGCACTACCGTTCCGCGTGGAGTCTGCTTCAACCCATGACGGCGGCTTATCCCACCGATTTTCAGGTTCTCGACTTGGCCGGCCTCTCGCTCTTTGCGCTGGATCGTTACCCGGAAGCCGCCCAATATCTGGAACGCGCCAACCAGGCGCAGCCTTCCGACCTCGAGACGCTCGATATGCTCGGCAAGGCGTACCTGCGAGCAAAGGATTACAAAGCGCTTACCAGCGTATTCGCTCGCATCATGCAGCTGAGTCCCAACTCAGCGTCTGCTCACATCATGATGGGCACAGCCTATGACCAGATGGCGAATCGAGAAGAGGCGATCAAGGAATATCAAGCCGCAGTAGCGGCGGACCCGAATTTTATGGGCGCGCATTCCGGCCTGGGCTTCCAGTACTGGCGGCAAGACTTGAACGAACTTGCCGAGAAGGAGTTCCGCGCAGAATTGCAGCGCTTTCCGAGCGATCCGGTTTCGAACTGCATTCTCGGGCAGATCCTTCTGGCTCAGTCGAAGCCCGCGGAGGCCGAGCCGCATTTTCGCGCGGCCATCGCGGCGAATCCCCGTTACACCGAGGCTTTATTCTTCCTCGGCAGGACGGAACTCGCGCTGAACCATCCCCACGCGGCCGCAGAGACGCTTCGCAAAGCCATCCAGATCGATCCGAACTACTTCCAGGCGCACTACGTCCTCGGCACAGCACTGCGGCAGCTCGGCCAAAGTGCCGAAGGTGCGAAGGAGCAAAAAATCTCAGTCGAGATTCAGGAAAAGGGCAGGACCGAGGCGATCAAGAAGAATGAAAGCCAGTGAGGTTTGGCGGAAGACTTGACGTGTGCGGGAGCGTTGCAGAAAGCGCAAAGCGCACGCCCACCTTGGGCGTGCGCTTTGCGTTGACGGTTGGTTAGAAGTGGATCTTGGCTCCGATCTGCACGTTACGCGGATCGTGCCAACCGGTAACGGCACCGAAACCGCCGTCCCCGAAATTCGTATCAATCCCGCTGGGATTTCCGTGGTTGAACGTGTTGAAGGTTTCGAGGCGCAGTTGTAAACCGATGTGCTCGGCAAAGTTTATGTTCTTCATGAGCGATAGATCCCAAACCTGCAGCCCGGGTCCAAGGATTGCGCCTGGGCGGGAAGTGCCGAAGTGCCCCGCTGCCGCTGTAAATGCTGCGGTGTTGAAGAACTCAGCCGCGGTTTTCGGTCCATGAGGGTCACCAATCTGGTCGGCGCGAATCTGGACGGTATCGCCGGCCGAGAGCATTCCTAACCCGTTCGGGTATGCACCAAACGGGTCCGTGCTCTGGGTGATCGCAGTTGACTGGCCGGACTGCATGGTGGTGATTCCGGAAATCTCCCAGCCGCCGAGGACTCGGCCGGCAACTCCATTCTGGTTCCCGTGGAACGGCAGATCGTATACATAGCTAACCACGAGCATCTGCGGCGTGTTGAGCGTAGACGGCCCGTAGCTCTGTTTGTAGTCGTAGGTGTTGTAGGTGGCCAAGGTTCGGTCAAACGGATTGGTGTCGAGAAACTTGGACCAGGTGTAACCGACTTCCAACGTTAATCCCCGACTGAAGCGCCGATTCAGGGACACTTGCAAGGAATTGTAGTTGCTGGTGAAGACGGGGAGGCGAGCCGTGATCGCCCCGTAGCCCAAGTAAGGCCGAATCGCATTTACGTCGTCGGTCGGATTGGCCAAGCGTGCAGCAACGGTGGGTTGATTGACATCGACGTCTCCTAGCAGATGCAGGCCTTTTGTACCCACGTAGCCAACCTCAAGCACGGTATTTGGCATGATCTCGTGCTGTACCGACAGGTTGTAATCAAGGTAGCTGGGAACCTTGAAAGTTGGTGTTCCGGTCGTCACCAGATGGGTTGGCCCGAGGGGCGGACCCGCCACTGACCCGCCGAGTGGACTATCGAACAAATTCAAGGTGCTGGTAAGGGGAGTGTTGGTTACCGTCGTGGTCTGAACCAGAGGAGGGTCCTGGAACGCATTCTGCTCCCAGATGCCATTGAGCGAGCGGTCATAGAAGGAGCCGAGCCCGGCGCGTACAGCCCACTTGCCATTCCCGAACGGGTCATATGCCAGACCGAGCCGCGGTCCCCAGTTGTTATTGGAACTGGGATTGACGCGGCTTCCGAAGGGAGAACAAGTTACGGTCGGGGCGATGGCCTGAGCCGCACTGCAAGCGGCGCCGGTTGGAAAGATAAGCCCATTCGCGTAAATTGCCGCGTTGACAGGATTGCCGGCCGCGGTCAGTCCAGTCATCGACCCGGTGGCGGGATCAATGACTGCAGCGTTGGCTGCGCTGTACAAGGTAGGATCGAAGTTATTCAGCGTATTGTTGCTGTCCGTTGGAGAAGGGAAGTAGCTATATCGTATGCCAGCGTTCAGCGTTAGTCGACGAGTGATCTTCCAATCGTCCTGAACGTAGGCCTCAAAGTTCAGATATCTAAGATGCGGGATCGTATCCTTGCTCACCTGGCTATAGCTATCAGCTTGCCCCAGCAGGAAGTTCGCGAATGCCGGATTGCCGTTTGTACCACTGAAATTAAAACTTGCAGCGCCACTGTCGCCATTTTCCGTCTTCTGCATCCACATCGCAGTAAACCCGGTGCGGATGGTGTGATTTCCATGCTGGATGGAAAGATTGTCAAAAATGTTCTTGTCGATGTTCCGCTCAAAGTAGGGCGCGCTTCCGTTGCCTAAACCGGTGAGGCCGCTAATGCTGACGTTAGGTGCGCGTCCGTATGGGTCCTTGTAAGCCGTATTGTTGGTGAGCTGAGCGTTGAAAGAAGGTGAATTTGCAACGCCACTGAGGTTCGCGTTGATTGCTCCCCAGGCATCCACGAACTCAATCTCGTTAACCACTTTAGGGGAGATCGTCGCGCTGGCATTAAAAACCAGATTGCGACCCGGGGCGTTGATCGAAGTGTTTTCTACGCCAGGGTAGTTTCCGCCGCCCCAGAGTGAGAAGGGCGCGTTCTGTGGCACAACGTCTTCCATGTAACGCCCGTAGACGCGAATCCTGTCGCCAATGTTTTGATCGAGCCGAATAATGTCCTGACGGAAGTTGTTCAACTCGCTATAGTTGGTAATCAACTGGGTGCCCGTCGAGTCGTTGGCGGGATTCGGTGCCATAAAGGCCGCCAGATAAGCGGCGGCGTTCTTGCTGTAACACGAAGGGCTGATGGTGTAGGTTCCACCCGACGTAGTCACGCAGGAGGGCGTAGTCGCGTCGGTGACGGGACTGGTGAACGTACCTCCGAGCTCCGCGTTGGTCGGCACGTTGATCTGGTTAGTTCCGGGGGTACTCGCTTTACGCCATTCCTCCGACCAGAAGAAGTAGGTTTTGTCTTTCGCTGGGTGAAATACCTTGGGAATAAACAGCGGACCGCCGAGCGTAAACCCATAATCGTTGTAGCGCTCAATCGGGACTGTGTTGTTCGCCGACAGGGGATTGCCCGCAGCAATCGAGGCGCGACCGCCAAACGTGTTCGCGTTGTAGAAGTTGTTGCGGTTGAACTCGTAGGCGCTGCCGTGGAACTGATTGGACCCCGCTTTGGTGGCCACGACCACCTGACCACCGCCGCTTCGTCCAAACGCCGCGTCATAATTGCTCCGCTCCAGGGTGAATTCCTGGATGGCGTCAATGCTCGGGGTGTTCAGCAAAGTCCCGTTGGAGCCGCTGTCGTTGATGTCAGCCCCATCGACGGTATAGTTGTTCGCGCCCGTGCGCGCCCCGTTCACCGAAATTGAGGTGTTGTTCGCGAGGCCAAAGCCGACCTTGTCCGGCAACTGATTGGCCACGCCCGGTTGCAGCAGGATGAGCTGCTCGAAATTCCGGTTGTTCAGTGACAGTTCTCGAACCTGGTCCCCAGTGACGGTTCCGGACTCTTCCGCCGTGGTGGTTTGGATCGGGGTGTTTTCTGCTGTCACCTCGAGGGTTTCGGTCACCTTGCCGGTTTTTAATACAACATCGAGAGTGTGCTTTTCCGCGACGTTCAGGATGACGCCGTTGGCGACGTAGCCTTCGAATCCGCCGGTTTTCACCGTTACCGTGTAACGGCCGGCTGGGAGATTCGTGATATTGAAGTTCCCGGTGCTGCTGGTGTCGATCGAGCGGAGGTCAGCGCCGGTCTCCTCGCTGTGAACTGTAACGGTCGCGCCCGCGACAACCGCGCCGCTGGGGTCCGTGACGGTACCGGTGAGCGTGGCCGCCAGTTCCTGGGCCAGACCAACCATTGATAAGCTGAGGACAACTGCGCAGACGGCTAGAAAGGTAAACAGCGCCTGCACCGCTCCGCGCTTCGTTGTGTCCTTACACGTTCCATTTGTCAATTCCATCATCACAGCGCCTCCTCAAAGCACTTCCCATTTCGCGTTGCACCTGAGCGTTACACCAGGGCGTTACACATGGGCGTCACAGACGGGCCCTAATGTGAATCGACTATGCTATATAGCACATGGCAGTTCATGGTCAAGAAAAAAATGCAGGAACCTGTGAAAATCTTTTTAAGGGGCCTTCGGGGATCGCTCTATATCACTTGCCCCGCCGGTCCAGAGCTGCGACTCCGCCCCGGAGGAAGTCTCCGATACCAAGGCTGGACAGGAGCCCCTGCCAATGCAGTCAAATCGGCATTTTCTATGCGCCTCACGCAAAAAACCGCTCCGTCACGGCCAGAGACCGAAAACCATATGCTCTATAGCATTCGCTGGCGGCCCCAAATAGCATGTTCGGCGAATTTTCGAGCTTTAGGCTTTACACGGCGCCCCGAATACGCTATATAGCACAAGAGCCTCTCGGTCCAATGGACAAAAGCACTGGCATCACATCCCGCAAGAGTCCCGGATCCAGTGTCGAGGCAGGTTAAGTAAATCGATTTATGTCAGGAAATCACAGTAACGGAACGCCGGTTTACAAAAAGATCCAGAACTCGATCCGCAAACGCATTGAGGCGGATCAGCTCAGGCCCGGGGATGCCGTTGCCTCGGAGCGCGAACTCGCCAGGGCGCACAAAGTGAGCCTGATGACCGCTCGCCATGCCCTAGCCGGGCTGGAGCGGGAGGGAATCGTAGAACGACGTCGGGGGGCGGGGACGTTTGTCGCCTCGCCGAAAATTCATTTCAACAAGCTGATGAGTTACACCGAGCACATGGCCAGCCGTGGCCTGGCTCCGAGTTCACGTGTGCTGCTGGCCAAGGTGATCGAAGACGAGCAGGAAGTGGCCGCGCGCCTGGGCTTGCCTGCCACGAGCCGCATGGTCAAGATCGAACGTCTTCGCCTCACGGGAGAAGAACCGTTCGCTCTGGAAACCTGTTACCTGCCGGCGGAGGAATACTCTGACCTGGCAAAGGCGCCGCTGGGGAGAAGCTCTCTATTTGGTGCGCTGAAACGCGAATACGGCGTGGAGTTGGCCTATGCCGACGAAGAAATTGACGCGACCGCCGCCGATCTCAACATCGCCGAGTTGCTCGGGCTGCACCGGGGTGCCCCGCTGCTCCGCATTCGGCAGGTGATCTATTCGACTAAAGGCAAGGCCACCATTTACGGCGTTGGATTTTACCGCTCGGAGCGGCACACGCTGTTTATCCGGCGCTTCCGCTAAGAGCGCCTGACCCCAGTAAAATCTGCTTCATCTTGAGTCGCTTCCACGTCTAGGCTGCCGGGGTCGTGACTTCTGATTCTCCACTGACATTCCTTCCAGTTCTGCGTCCAATTGGAGGGAGCGGTCTTGGTTTGATGTCGCCGTTTGATGTCGCCGGCGCTTGAAATTCCGCGCCCTGCCCCCACAACTTGCTAAAATCGTGTGTTTGTCCGGCACGCGAATTCTCGCTGCCGGCCTGTTTCATGGAGGACGCTGGAATGTCGCTCGTTCGCCGCTGGGCTGCCACTGCCATCTTTTTCATTTTCGTTACTACCTTTGCCCTTTCACAACAGCCAGAGGGACGCTTGATGCGCTTCCCCGATATTCACGGGGACAAGATCGCCTTCGTCTATGGAGGCGACCTATGGCTCGATTCGGCCAGCGGCGGCGACGCTCACCGCGTCACCACGCATCCTGGCCGGGAGCTGTTTCCGAAGTTTTCGCCGGATGGTAAATGGATCGCGTTCACCGGCCAGTATGACGGCAATTTCAACGTCTACGTGATGAGCTCCGAGGGAAGTCAACCACGCCAACTAACTTTCTACCAGGGCAGCCCCCAGCCGCTCAACGACCGCATGGGCATCCACAATCAGGTAGTCGCATGGACGCCCGATAGCAAACGCATCGTATTTCTGTCGCGGCGCGACGCTTCCAACGGCTGGATCAAGCGCCAGTTCACGGTCTCGATTGATGGCGGCTTGCCCGAGCCCCTGCCCATGGACCAGGGCGGGCTCGCTTCGTTTAACGCAGATGGCACCAAGGTCGCTTACAACCGCATCTTCCGCAATTTCCGGACGTGGAAACGCTACACCGGCGGGCTCGCGCAGGACATTTATATCTACGACATCAAGAATAACGTCCTCGAGCAGCAGATTCCGCACACGGATTACAGCGATACGTTTCCCATGTGGCATGGCAACACGGTGTACTTCACATCGGACCGCGGCACGGAGCATCGCTTTAACATCTACGCCTATGACCTGGGCACGAAGCAGGTTGAGCAGGTCACCCACTTCACCGATTTTGATGTGATGTGGCCTAGCCTAGGGGATGCCTCCATCATTTTCGAGAAGGGCGGCTATCTCTATGTGATGGACCTGGGCACGCGGCAGGCGACCAAGCTCACCATCACTCTTCCGGGCGAACGCGATTTGACCATGAAGCACTGGGCCAGCGTGAGCAAGAACATCACCGACATGGATATTGCTCCGGACGGGAAACGTGCAGTGTTTGCGGCGCGCGGCGACGTTTTCACCGTGCCCGCTAAAGAAGGTGCCACGCGCAACCTCACGCACACGCCTGGCATTCGGGAAAAAGGAGTTGCCTGGTCTCCCGACGGGCGATGGATCGCTTTCGTCTCCGACCGCACGGGCGAGGACGAGATTTACATCACTCCCCAGGACGGGATGGGGAATGTCGAGTTAGGCAAAGAGAACGAAGCCAAGGACAAAGAGAAGGACAAGGAAGCCGCCGCCAAGGAAGCGGCGCGGGAGAAAGAGCGCGGCAAGGACAAGGAGCAGCAAATCACCAGCGGCTACAGAGGGTTCAAGGCCACCCCGGTCTGGTCGCCAGACAGCAAGAAACTCGCGTGGTCCGACAAAGACCTCCGGCTCTGGTACGTTGATCTCGATTTTAAGAACAACGACAAAAAGCCAGTCGAGGTGGATCGCGGCAAATTCTTCGAGATCAACAACTACTCATGGTCTCCGGACAGCAAGTGGTTGGCTTACGACAAGCAGCAACAGACCGGACTGAGCGTGGTGTATCTCTATTCGACCGCGGATAAGAAAATCACGGCGGTCACCAACGATCTGGTCAACAGCGTGGGACCCATCTTTGATCCCGACGGCAACTATCTGTATTTCCTTTCGGACCGCGATTACAACGAAGTGCTGGGCAATTACGATTTTGAGTTTGCCAATCCCAAAACTACGCGGCCCTACCTGATCACCTTGCGCGCCGACGCGCCTTCGCCGTTCCCGGCTCTGAGTGACGAAACCGCCATCAAGGGCGAGGAACCCGCGGCTGAAGCTCCTGAATCCGAAAAGGAAAAGGACAAGGACAAGAAGGCGGCGGACAAGAACAAATCTGAACTTCAGAAGAAAGAAGAAGCGAAGAAGGAAGCAGCGGAGCGCGAAAAAGAATCCAAGGAAGTCGCCAAGAACTTCCGCATTGATCTCGAGGGCATTCAGAACCGTGTCGTCGCCCTGCCGGTGGCTCCTGCGAGCGTGACTGGGTTGGGAGCGGGAAAGGGTTTTCTCTACTATTCGAGCCAGCCGGTGCAGGGGCTCTCGGGGCCGCTCCCTGGCGAGGAATCCGCGCTGCACGCCTACGATCTGAAAGAGCGGAAAGAGAAGACTGTGATGGAGGGCATCGACCGCTGGGCGATGTCTTTTGATGGCGCCAAGATTCTGTACGAGGCGAAGGGCACTTACGGCATCATCGACTCCAAGCAAGACGCTCCCAAGAAGCCCGGCGACGGCGCACTGAACCTCGGAGGGCTGCGCGCGGAAATCGATCCTCCTGCCGAGTGGCAGCAAATCTTCAACGAAGTCTGGCGGCAGGAGCGCGACTATTTCTTTGAGGCCAGCATGAACGGCGTGAACTGGGAGGCCATTCGCGATAAGTATGCGCCGCTGGTTCCTTACGCGGCCAATCGCTACGACCTTACCTACATTCTGGGAGAAGTGATCGGCGAACTCTCTAATTCCCATACCTACGTGGGCGGCGGTGACCAGCCCGATCTGCACGCGGTGAATGTGGGCCTGTTGGGTGTTGACTACGAACTCGACTCGGCCAGCGGCCTCTACCGTTTCAAGAAGATTTATCCGGGAGAGAACTGGAATCCACAAACCCGGTCTCCACTCACCGAGCCGGGCGTGAACGTTCGCGAAGGCGACTATCTGCTGGCTGTCAACGGGCGCTCGTTGCGCGCGCCGCAGAGTCCCGACGAATTGTTCGTCAACACCGCCAACGAGACCACGGCCATCACGGTGAATTCCAGGCCGGAGATGGAAGGCGCCCGCACGCTGCCGGTGAAGCCTGTCGGCGACGAGTATCAGCTGCGCGAAAACAACATGGTCGAGAGCAATCGCAAGAAGGTGGACGCCGCCACCCACGGGCGTGTCGGTTACATCTACATTCCTGACATGGGGGGTGATGGCCTGAACGCGTTCGTCAGGCAGTTCTTCCCCCAGATTCGCAAAGAGGGCATGATTATTGACGTGCGTTACAACGGCGGAGGCTTCGTCGACCAGCTTATCTTTGAGCGCTTGCGCCGCGTTCTGGTTGGTATGGGCGCAGCCCGCAACTTTGAAAGCGGCACAATTCCGCCCGTCGTTTTCCATGGCTACATGGCCGCCATCACCAACCAGTACGCGGCCTCCGACGGCGACATCTTCAGCGAGTTCTTCAAGGTCTACAAGCTCGGGCCGCTCATCGGCGAACGCACGTGGGGCGGAGTCCGCGGCATACGCGGGGAAATTCCCCTGATCGATGGCGGCTACATCACCCGCCCGGAATTCGCCGACTACGGCCTCGACAGCAAGTGGGTCGTGGAGAACCATGGGGTCGCGCCCGACATTGAGGTCGACAATCGCCCCGATGATGTGGTCCGTGGTAAAGACGCGCAACTCGAACGCGCCATCCAGGAGGTGATGAAGCAGATCGAGGCCAACCCCAGGAAACTGGCGCCACGGCCGCCTGATCTGCCGGCGTATCCTGAAGGGCCGGCGATGTAGCAAGGAGATTCAGGAGAACGCAGAGGCGGGCGCAGGAGCCTGCCTGCGCTGCGGTGGAGACTTCATCTCGAGCAAGTCGCTGCGCCAAATCCCGTGAACAGAGCCCCAAATGCCCAACTTCCGTGCCACTCCAATGGCACGTTCGGGCTTTGACCAGGATGGTTACTGTTGATTACTGTAGACACCATGATTTCCCCCAATCGTAACCTTGATGGACATTCTCGAAAAACTTCCGACATTTCTGACCGTGGGCGCGCTGGTGATTATTTTTGCGTGCCTCAAACGTCATGCGCGCTACGCCCGGCTCACGGTTTGGGCCGTGGGATGGGCGTTGGTCTTTACCCACTTCCTGGCGCAACTGCTCGAGCCTGATCGCGGACACGTCAGTTCCCTTCTGCTGGCAATCGATTCGGTCGCGTTGCAGGCCGCGGCGGTTGCGTTTCTGGTTTCCGTCTCTTCCGTAGTTGAAAATTCCGCGAAGCGCACGAGCCTGCTGGTGGTGCTGGGTGTGCCTTCTCTGCTTTATTCGGCGTTGTTCTCCACCGGTTCGCATGCGCGCTGGCTGTACGTCCTGAGCTTGATTGCATGCTTTGGAGGCGCGACCGCATTTTTCTTCCGCGTGCATCGCAAGTTCTCGTGGTACGTGGCTGCGGTCACTTTCGTGTGCTCGCTGGTCGGAGCCTGGGCGATTCGCGCCGCGTTGCACGCGTCGTTTGCGGAAGGTGCAACGGCCCTGCTGGGCATTGGATTTGGTTTGCCCGGCGTTTTCATCTGCCGCAACTACTGGCGGAGATCGTTCGGCATCCTTACGATTTCCTGCGGGTTTCTGGGCTGGGGAGCGCTGTTTCCCATTCGTCTCTGGGTCGAGCGCTTCACGCCGAACCTGATTGTCCCCGGGGCCCTTTGGGATGTTCCCAAGCTCTTCGTTGCCTTCGGCATGATTCTCGCTATCGTCGAAGATAAATCGCTCTCGATCACGGGAATGCAACGCAGGGCGGAATCGCTCAATCATCAACTGGAACGCTTCGCATCCATCACCTCGCGTCTGTTGAATGGCACAAAACCGGAGGCAGTGTGCCCTGAGATCGCCACCGCCATCACGGAAGTGAGCAGCTTTGCCGCGGTCGTGGTTCAACTGGAAGACGTTGACGGACAGTTGAGCGTCATTGGATCGAGCGGATCGCAAATAGCTTTGCGCAAACTTCAGGCGACAGACTGGACTGGGGAGCGTATCCAAACTGCATGCTCCGGGGCCCTGCGCATAGGCCACAACTCATTCTTGCTGCTGCGGGAAAAAACTGAACTGTCAGAGATCGTTGGTCGGGATCTGGATCCGGAGAAGATTGATCAGGCACAGTCGGAATCCGACACACTTTGCAGGAACAGTGCTGCCATCTTGATACCGCTCTGTTCGGGAATCGGCACCTATCTGGGATGTATTCGAATGCTAACGCGGGGACCTGTCCTGGGATTGGATGCTCTCGAGTTAGCGCGCATCGAGATGGTCGCCGCCGATCTCGCCGTGGCAGTGCAACTGAAAACTCTGCACCGGCAATTGGTGTGGTCCGAAAAGTTGGCGGCTCTCGGTCAATTGCTCGCGGGCGTGGCGCACGAGCTGAACAATCCACTGACCGCAATCATGGGATATGGCGAATTGATCGGCGACAAAATCGCCTCACCGCAGGCCCGCGATCAACTCACGCGACTGGTGAGCGAGACCCGCCGCATGAAGCGGATCATCGATAATCTGCTTCGCTTCGCGAGGCAAGGTGCCCGAGACACACACATTGTGCAGCTTTCTCCGCTCGTGCACGAGGTGCTGGCTTTGTGCGAGTACTACACTCGCAAACGCAAGGTGCATGTGGACCTCGATATCGCGCCGGGTCTTCCGTCACTCGCTGTTCACGAAGACGAGATCAAACAGATCCTGCTGAACCTGTTCAAGAATTCCAGCGACGCGCTGGAAGGTTTCGCGGGGAAAAAGCGCATCAGCATTCGCGCCTACCAGTCCGGCGCGCGCGCAGTGATCGAAGTGGAAGACAGCGGGCCAGGTTTTTCGAATCTGAATCGCGCGCTGGAACCTTTTTTCACCACCAAGCCAGCGGGAGAAGGCACGGGCCTTGGCCTGAGCGTCTGCTACGGGATTGTGAAACAACGCGGTGGGGCTCTGCGAATCGAAAACATAAGTCCCTTTGGCGCACGCGTCACCGTGGAGCTTCCGATCGCGGAGGCGCTGTCGCAGCCGCTTATGGCTGCGGTCGCGAACGCATAGTTTCTTGAATGGAGGCCCGGACACCCTCGTCGGGGAATCCGCCCGGCGGACGAGGGCGTACGCCGCTCCACGATCCATACGCTAGGAAGCTGCCTCACTCCCACTCAATCGTGCCCGGCGGTTTCGACGTGATGTCATACACCACGCGATTCACGCCCTTCACTTCGTTCACAATTCGCGTCGAAATATTTTTCAGCACTTCGTTCGACAGCGGAACCCAGTCAGCGGTCATTCCATCCTCGGAGCTGACGGCGCGAACCGCGCAGGTGTAAGCGTAAGTCCGCATGTCGCCCATCACGCCCACCGACATCACCGGCAACAGCACAGCGAACGATTGCCAGATTTTCGTGTAGAGCCCGGCGTTCTTGATTTCGGTCACCACGATGTCGTCGCACTCGCGTAGCAGGGCCAGACGCTCGGGGGTGACTGCTCCCAGTACACGCACCGCCAAGCCGGGCCCGGGGAATGGCTGTCGCTGCAGGATTTCGTCGGGCACGCCGAGGTCGCGGCCGATCTTGCGGACTTCGTCCTTGAACAAATCTTTCAGCGGCTCAATCAGCTTGAGCTTCATCTTTTTCGGCAACCCGCCCACGTTGTGATGCGACTTGATCACCTGCGAGGGACCGCGCACCGAGCGCGATTCGATCACGTCAGGATAGAGCGTACCCTGCACTAGCCATTTGACCTTACCTTCCTTCTTCTCGATGCGGCGGGCTTCTTTTTCAAATACTTTGATGAATTCGTTGCCGATGATCTTGCGCTTTTTCTCAGGGTCGCTCACGCCTTTGAGCTTGCGGAGAAAACGATCGGTGGCGTCGACCGCGTCAAGGTGCAGGCCGAGCTTGTCGCGCAAAGTCTTCTGTACTTTTTCGAATTCGTTCTTTCGCAGCACGCCGTTGTTCACAAAAACGCAGGTCAGGCGCGACTTGCCATTCTTGTCGCGCAGAGCTCGATCCACCAGAACCGCGGCCACCGATGAATCCACGCCGCCCGAGAGCGCGCAGATGGCGCGTCCCGTGCCCACCTGCCGTTTTACTTGCTCGACGGTCGAATCGATGAAGTGCTGCGGCGTCCACGTCGGCTTCGCACCGCAAATCTGGAAGATGAAGTTGCGTAGAATTTCCGTGCCCTGGCGCGTGTGGTGCACCTCGGGATGGAACTGCACCGCGAACCATCTTTTCTCAACATTCTGAATCCCAGCCACGGCATGGGCTGTCTTCGCCGTCAGCTCAAAACCGGGAGGCAGTTCCAGCGCCTCATCCCCGTGCGACATCCATACCGGAAGCTTTCTCGACAAACCCTGGAACAAAACTGACTCGGCAACTATCTCGACTTCCGCGTGGCCGTACTCGCGTTTGTCCGCCGGGCGCACCTTGCCCCCGAGCGTGTGCACCATGAACTGCAATCCGTAGCAGATGCCGAGCACGGGCAGGCCCAACTCGAAGAGGCGCGCATCGGCCGGCGGCGCGTCCTTGTCGTACACCGACCATGGTGCGCCGGAGAGCACGATGCCGGCGGGCGCGTAGCTTTTCACCTCCTCGAGCTTGGCAGTGCAAGGCAGCACGACTGAAAAAACATTCTGTTCCCGGATGCGGCGCGCGATGAGTTGCGTATACTGTGCTCCGAAGTCGAGGATGACGATGGACGCAGTGAGAGACGATTGGCGGAGGGACGATTCGCGGAGCTTGGACTGGTTTTCCACTGATGAGTATGTCAGATTCGCCTCAATCGTGTAAATGGCCGGGTAGAGACGTTGCTTCGAACGTCTCTCTGCCTGCGGCGTTGCGAACGATGGCGTCTGTGGCGGCGGCCGAGACGTAGCATGCTACGTCTCTACGGCGAGATTTGGCACGTCGCTCAGAATCGGCTCGTCGCGGTCAATGGTTGTGCGAGGCGCAGGCAAGGGCTCGGGCGCTGGGGGAGCGAGCAGCTCTTCCGGCATCTCCGCGATGCAAACGTATCCCGCCAGCCGTGCAATGTAGAGCCAGTCGGCGACTGCGAAATATGCCACCGTAATCAGAACGACGGCGGCCAGCAGGACGCGCGCGGGCACGATCTGTGCAAGACTCAGCGGCAGCGAAACGACCGTCGTCGCCACTACGAATATCGTCAGGTGCGCGAGGCCCGCCCAGGTGCTGACCGCGAAAACTGCCCCACTGCGCTCGCGGCAGAAAGTGACCGCGGCGGAAATCGCGCCTAGAGCGTCTTTGCGAGCATCGCCGTCGCGCACGGCAAACACTCCCGCCAACGACAGAACCCAGTTCAAAGTTGACCATGCCACGAAGATCAGTCCGGCGAGTGGAAAGAACAGGAGAAAAGCAATTCCACCGCCGGGGTTGGCAGGCGGCGGAGAGTTAGCCGAGGTCACGCCGGCCGAGGCCGTATCGGTCGAAAGGCTAGTTGAAACCAGATGCACCAGGATCAGCGCGCCCGCCAGGCCAAGAATCGCAGCCAGGGCCACGGCCGCGCGCAGGAAGTTCAGCCGCAGCAGCGACCCGAGTGGTGAGCCGCTTCGTGACTCGGCCGCTAGAACCGCGACTGGAACCGACTCCTCGTCGCCAATCGCCGACTTCCGCCTTTCAACGAAATAATCGATCAAGCTGCGAACCGTGGTGGCTCGCCCCATGGAAGCGGCAAACATCCACAGACAGGTGAGCGCGACGGCGGCTACCAGTTCAGCCATCACAATTCGAGGCGCGCTGCCGCGAAAAATGTGCCCGAGCGCTTGGCCAATCAGGATGGGCTGCCGCGTGCGCAGCAAAAGAATATCGCCGCCGGATACGGGCAGCGTGTCGAGGTATTCCAGAAGCGAAAACCCGACCAGAGCGGTCGCGATCGCACCCACGGTCCAGCGCCATGAAATTTCAGCCAGGGTGAGTGAGGGCCGGCGAAAAGCGGTGCGGAAGCCTTCTAGCGTTGGCGAGATGCGCGACATGCGTACTCAGGATAACTCATTCCCGCAGAAGGATAGGTTCACCGCGTTGGGCTCATCACAGCGGCTCACCTGACCACAAAGTTCAGCAGCTTCCCCGGGACGAAGATCGTCTTGATGATCTGCTTCCCTGAGATCGCAGCTTTCACTTTTTCGTCGGCCAGCGCGCGCTCCACTACAAGTTCCTGCGAAGCGTCCGGGGGCACAGTGACGCGGCCGCGCAGCTTGCCATTGATCTGCACCGGAATTTCGATTTCTTCTTCTTTAGCCAGCACTGCGTCGTACTTTGGCCAGGGAGCCTTAAGCAAGCTTCCCTTTTCGCCCAGCATCTCCCAGAGTTCGTGCGCGAGATAAGGCGCGAAGGGCGCGAGCAGAAGCACCAGATCACGCTGCGCTTCGGCAAGAAGCGGAATCCGGATCGCTTTTTTCTCGATCGCATCTTCCGCACCCTGGAGAGTGTTCATCAGCTCCATGATTGCTGAGATACAAGTGTTGAAGTGCCATCGTCCCTGGAAGTCATCCGTGACGCGCTTGATGGTCTGGTGCAGTTTGCGCTGGATGGCACGCGCCTCCGGCGACAAATCCACGGGAACAGGCTTATTCCAGTCGGGATGCTCTGGTTGCGCGTTGCGAATCACGAACCGGTACACGCGTCCGAGGAACTTTCGAATTCCTTCAATCCCGGAATCCTGCCAGTCCAGATCTCGATCCGGCGGCCCGGCAAACAAGCTGTAGAGACGCGCCGCATCTGCTCCATAGCGCTCTACCGTTTCATCGGCCGTGACCACGTTGCCCCGGTTCTTCGACATTTTCGCGCCGTCCTTGATCACCATGCCTTGCGTGAACAGGCGCTCGATCGGTTCGTCGTTCGTAATCATGCCCAGGTCGCGCATGAATTTCGTCCAGAAACGCGAGTAGATCAGGTGCAGGATGGCATGCTCGACGCCTCCGATGTATTGATCGATCGGAAACCAGTATTGCGCGGCCTTCCCGTCAAACGGTGCGTGGCTGTTGTGCGCGTCCGTGTAGCGATAGAAGTACCAGGACGAATCCACAAACGTATCCATGGTGTCGCTCTCGCGACGCGCCGGCCCGCCACACTTCGGGCAAGTCGTATTCACGAACTCGGGCACGCGCGTGAGCGGCGACGCGCCGGTGAGAGTTATATCCACGTTGTCCGGCAGCAGCACCGGCAAATCCTTTTCCGGCACCGGAACGATTCCATCTTTTTCGCAATACACCATCGGGATCGGCGTGCCCCAGTAGCGCTGGCGCGAAATCCCCCAATCTTTCAGACGATAGGTGACCGCAGCCTTGCCGAATCCGTTCTGCTCCGCCTCGGCTGCCATTTTCTTGATCGCTTCTTCGCAGCTCAGGTTGCTGAACCGGCCGGAGTTGATCAGCATTCCTTCGTACGTGGTAAACGGCAGCCGCGGCTCGGCCACAGTTTCCTCAGGATCGTCCGAGACCGGGAGAATCACCAGCCGGATTTCCAGATTGTATTTCTTGGCAAAGTCGTAGTCGCGTTCATCGTGCGCCGGAACGCTCATGATCGCGCCCGTGCCGTAATCCATCAGCACATAATTCGCCACCCAGATGGGCACACGCTCGCCGTTGTAAGGATTCACGGCGTAGTGCCCAGTATTCACGCCGTGCTTGTCGATGGCGCCAATGTCGCCAGCTTCCTTGGCCTTGCGCTGTTCGGCAACGAGCTGTTCAACAGCCGCGCCCAGCACCTGGTTGTAGCGCGTGAAGCTGGCCACCAGCGGATGCTGCGGCGCGAGCTGCACCGAAGTCGCGCCGAAAATGGTGTCAACACGCGTGGTAAAAACGCGGATCGTCGCGCCGGCGCTGTCATCGGCAACCTTGAAATCGACCAGGGTGCCTTCACTGCGCCCGATCCAGTTGCGCTGCATGGTGCGCACTTTTTCCGGCCAGCCGCCGAGCTTATCGAGATCGCGCAGCAATTCTTCCGCGTAATCGGTAATGCGCAGAAACCACTGTTCCAGATCGCGCTGCTCCACCGGTGTATCTTCATGGCGCCAGCAGTTTCCATTCACCACCTGTTCATTTGCCAGCACGGTGCAGCACTGCGGACACCAGTTCACCTTGCTCTTCTTGCGATAGGCCAGCCCTTTTTCGTAAAACTTTAGAAAGAACCACTGATTCCAGCGGTAATACTCGGGCAGGCAGGTCGTCACTTCGCGCGACCAGTCGTAGGCAAAACCCAGGCGCTTCATCTGCGCCTTCATGTGCGCAATGTTGGCCTGCGTCCACTCGCGCGGCGGTGTGTTGTTTTTGATGGCGGCGTTTTCCGCGGGCAAGCCAAAAGAATCCCAGCCCATGGGATGCAGCACGTTATAACCATTCATCCACATGTAGCGAGCGAGCACGTCGCCGATCGCGTAGTTGCGCACGTGGCCCACGTGCAGCGCACCCGAAGGATAAGGCAGCATCTCGAGCACGTAATATTTCTTCTTCGCGGGCTTGGCGGGATCGGTTACGGGCTCGGCGGCGTAGAGCGCAGCATCCTGCTCCCAGCGTTTGAACCATTTGGCCTCCACGCGCTGAGCGTCGTAGCGAACGTCAGGTTGATCGGGGCGCGCATCGTCGCGGCCGTCGGTGGCGATCGTAGTAGCTTCGGGTTTTTCTTGCGATGGCATAGAAGAATAACAATTCTACAACGGACAGCCGCAGAGACGTTGCTTGCAACGTCTCTCTGACCATCGTCACGAATGCCTCCATCCGCAACTTCACCCAAGATGCACGTACGATTCTGCGCGCAGATGGTCACGAAATACCAGCCGCGCGAGCGGTAGTCCCAGTCACGAAGGGGGGCTGATTCGGTACGGTACTTGTCTTGGGAGCGTCACGGCTTGGAGCGCGCAGGTTAATGCCGATGCGCGCCTTGCCACTAAATCGTGATTTGCTCTTGGAGAGAGAGACCTTGCAAGCAACGTCTCTACGGACGGTTCTGATTTGGAATCTCTACTTCCACGAGGAAACCTTCCGCTCTTAACGCCGCCTGTTCTAAACTCTCGTTATTTCCTGGCAGGAGGATCCTTGTCGCCCGACAGCCCGGAGGGACGCGCCGAGAACCCGACGCCAGACGACGAACTGTCCAAACATGCGCCGTCGACACTAATTCCACCGCACCAACTCGATCCCCGGTTTTATTACGCCGCACTCCTGCTGGTAATTCTGCTCGTCGCCGGAATTCGATTTCACCTGCGAACCATGCCTCTGGAACGCGATGAGGGCGAATACGCCTATGCCGGACAACTCATCCTGCAAGGCATCCCTCCCTACGCGCTCGCCTACAACGTGAAATTGCCGGGCACCTACGCGGCCTACGCTGCGATTATGGCTGTCTTTGGGCAGACGGCCACCGGAATCCGTCTCGGGCTGTTGCTGATCGACGCGGCAACTATTGTTCTGGTTTTCGTGCTGGCGCAAAGGCTTGCCGGACCGCTGGCTGGATTCGTGGCCGGAACTACCTACGCCGCGCTGTCGAATCTGCCCTCGGTTTTGGGATTCGCCGGCCACGCCACGCATTTCGTCGCGCTGTTCGCGGTCGCCGGAATTCTCATCTTGCTACGCGCTCTCAACGCCGGTCGTGGCCCGCTCTTCTTTTTCAGCAGCGGTTTGCTGTTGAGTGTCGCCTTCCTGATGAAACAGCCGGGCATCGCCTTCGCAGCTTTCGGCGCGCTCTATATCGCTCGCTGCAGTTGGAGGCAGCCGCGGCTCCTGGCTTCACGCGAAGTTGCATATTTGGCGGGAGTGGCTTTGCCCTTCGCTCTCACCTGCCTCGCCCTGTCGCGGGCGGGAGTATTTCAGAATTTCTGGTTCTGGACCTTTACCTATGCCCGTGAATATTCCTCCGAGACCAGCCTCGCGACGGGCTGGCAAGCGTTGAAGCAATCGCTGCAGTGGGTGCTACATCCCTTCCCGCTGTGGGCCATCGCCGAGATCGGTCTGGTAACGCTCTTCTGGGACCGCCGCTGGCGCCCGCAGCTTTTCTTTCTGGTAACGTTGACCGTTTTCTCGCTCATGGCTGTGTCTGCCGGATTTTATTTCCGACCACACTATTTCATTCTCCTTCTCCCGGCGGCAGCGCTCCTGGCAGGATTGGCCGTCACTTCCGCATACCGCTTTCTGGCGCAACGCCGGTTCCCGGCCAGCGCACGGATGATTCCTCTTCTGATTTTCATCGTCGCCTGCGCCTTCTCGCTCTGGGACCAGCGAGCCTTCCTGTTTGAACCCAACCCGGCAGCCGCGGCCCAGAAAATCTACGCAGCCAATCCCTTCGCCGAAGCCATCTGGGCCGCAAAAATCGTGCGCGCATCAACCACCGAAGCAGACACGATTGCCGTTTTCGGCTCCGAGCCCGAGTTTTATTTCCTCTCTGCCCGCCACTCCGCCACCAGCTATATCTACATGTACGACTTGATCAAAACGCAGCCTTATCAATTGCAGATGCGCCAGGAAATGATGCGCCAGATCGAAACGGCTCGCCCCCGCGTCGTGATCTATGTCGACGACTGGGCGTCCTGGGGATGGCGCCGCGGTCAGGAGCAGGACGAGTTCTTTGCCTGGATGGAACATTACATCCACGATAACTACGAACCGATCCAACAAATCCCGATCAACGCGCTGCCAGCCCATCGCTGGGGTGAGGCGGCCAAGCTCTATTTGTTCCGCCGAACCGAGCCCTAAGGGTGAATTGCTTCGTGATACATCGTGTCCTTCGTGGTTTGCGCTTTCGCCATCGGCGAGCCATCCACGCCACCCCCGGCCACCCCCGACCCGCCCTTTGCCAATCTCTCATTAGGCGGTAAACTTAAAGCTTTCGAGGAGTATTCATGCTAGTCGTCATGCAGGCGCAAGCCACCGCAGAACAGGTTCGCGCCGTCTGCCAGAAAATCGAGAAACTGGGATACCGCGCGCACTCCATGCCCGGAGCGCAGCGTACAGCCATCGGCATCACTGGAAACAAGGGAGAAGTAGAGCAGGGCACGCTCGAAGAAATGCCGGGCGTGCAGGAAGTCATCAAAGTTTCCAAGCCCTACAAGCTGGTCAGCCGCGACGTCAAGCAGGAAAACACCATCATCCGTTTTCCCGGCACGGCCGCCACCATCGGCGGACCGGGACTGGCCATTGTCGCCGGCCCCTGCGGCATTGAGACCCGCGAGCAGGCCTTCGCCGTGGCTGAGCGCGTGCATCGTGCCGGCGCACAGTTCTTTCGCGGCGGAGCTTACAAGCCCCGCACCTCTCCATATTCCTTTCAAGGATTGGGTGAAGAAGGCCTGCGCATCATGGCGGAAATCCGCCAGCAGTTTGGCCTGAAGATTATTACCGAAGCCGTCGACTACGAATCGCTCGACCTGGTCGACGAATA